>JAABUU010000191.1_pt1 | contig 149126 bp, 140 predicted proteins | sample 5559301 | NCBI WGS metagenome assembly JAABUU01 (sample SAMN10711884, study PRJNA513360) | rock metagenome | isolation source: Antarctica rocks | place: Antarctica: Victoria Land, Richard Nunatak white | reverse complement strand
ACAACATACCTAGTGATGTTCTTAAAAATTTTTACTGTGGTAATGTACTACAAAACAGTACACAGCAGTAAATGAGTACGCTAGAAACCATCAGACCAAACCTCAGCCACATTTACTTAATCAGGCAGGCAGGCACGTTCTCACATTCCTCTATTTACGCCCCGAAAAAAAAAATTCCTTCTCGACAAAAAGCCCGTTATTAAAGCTTTTGTTGATGGGGGATGCGCGTCGAGTCAAGTGGCTTGTATCATATACGGGAGAATTTGTGATTTATGTAGCCCCCCCCCCCGACTTTGGACATCCATCCCTATTCTCAATATTCTAGAAAAGATCGATTCTTTACATTATCTGCTGAAGATAATTTTCTGCAAGATTCCCCCTTGCTGCAGAATTATCACCGGGCTGTCTGTCATTCATAGCAGATAACGTGTAGCATGGTAGCGAGTTTGCACACGGTATGAATATATATTAGATTACCCATCTTTATATGTAATAAAAAAAAAAGCGAAATGCGGTACAGAAGTGGTATCTAGCTTGCGCCAACAAAATCTCCCTCTCTATAAACAAGCATGTAGAGCCCCAATCATACACCGCGCAATGCACGCAAGCTCCCCAACTCCAAAAACTTCACCGACTTTATACATATTCCCTTCCCTCTCAAAATCCCTTGAACGGATCATCCCCCCTCCCTCTCGGCTCGTTCCCCTGGTGCGTCGTCATCTCGCTGCCGGCAGAAACTCCGACGCCCCAGTAGCTCATGTCCTTTTTCCTACCATGCCGAGTGCGGTAGCTGCGCCTCTCCTTTTTGTTCAAAGAATTCTGGGCATAGCCGTTTTGGCGGTCTTCCTCGCTATCTACAAAAGCTTCCATGCGAATGGTTCCGACGGCGTCGAAGAAGTTATTGCGAACCACAGGTGGCGGCAGATTATGAACATCGGCGTTACGATGGTTGATGCTTCCTTTTGCGCTTATCTGAGCCGTATCTGCGTATGGAGGGTATGGTTCACGTGTTGCAGTATCCCGTAAGCTCTGGGTTGAAGTCTGAGCCAACTGGGATGGAAAGCTATGAAAAGAATTGGGCAGTGCGGGGCGGGGCCCAGTGTTACTTCGCTTCCGACTATGACCAGCTGTTCGAGGGATGTGGGGAGGTTCTGCGGCGTCTGATTCTTCGTCGATATCCAAGTTGGGAGAAACAGCTTCCTGAATTGCTTGTCCTCGAATGTGGCTGAATGGGGAAGTGTATGAGCGCCCGTTCAGCGTCGGACGTGGCCTCCCTTTGGCGACTCGGATGGAGTCACGGATTGGAGTACGCCGTAGACCGCCACCTACCGGGATCGCGGGAGGGTATTCTTGCTGTGGTAAGGGCCGTGCCATCGCAATGTCATCCATACCTGACACTGAGTGACTCAGGAACGAAAGTGCGGTCAACCAGACATAATGACGCTCTTGTGTGGTTGCCGTGAATTTCAAGGCTCTCTGTGGTGTAAGGACAAGGATAGATCGACCAAATGCTGGCTGAGGACCCGAATTTTTGGGCATTGGTGTATCATCCTTGACATCGAGCACAGACTGGATAACAACTAAAAAAGAAGATCAGACAGTGCTTTATCTTCTTGATATGTTTCACTTACGCTTTCGGCCACTTTTGCCCATCAAGGCATGTCCGCTAGTTGGCTGCTTGTTGCTCCATAACACAGCTCTCTCGTAAGGAGCCAGCCAAACCCACCGCTTGTGTCTCAGGCCATTGCTGCCCCCAGTGTCGATATTATTCCGCCCAGCCTCGAATTCGACTTGTGGAGACTCCGTGATCCCGAACGATTTCCTCTTCCGCACGTACTTCCACATCCACTCGCCGACCATGGTCTGAGCGATAGCATCGACTACGCTGGTTTGCTGGTTCGGAAACTCAGATGGAGTTTCGCTTGCAGTGAAGGTTGATGAGGCGGTGTTTGAGCGTCGCCCCGCCTGCTGGGGCCCATTGGGATATCGTGAGGTGATGTCATCCCGGGGCATACGAGGCAGCTGTGGACTGCTTAGCCCGACCGAAGAGGGAGACATTGGAGGTGGTGATCGACTGGGGCTCCGCCGGACATGTTTGCGAGTGAATCTAGATACAGCAGTAGCAGACTGGACCTTCCGGAGCGGATTGTTGCCGGAAGATTTCACAGCTTCTCGGTTACGATGGCTGGTGAAGAAGCTTGTGGAATATGGAGTAGGGCTGCCGGCTCCGTCGCTTGCACTTATGGGGATCCTGCGAGAACTTGACCGGGTAGGTACAGGGAATGGTGGTGCGACCGCGGTCACATCCTGGGTAGTCGCAGAAGACGCATTAGGGCTTCCTGTTCGATGCGCATGGGCTGCCGTTCCGCTAGAGATGAGGGCGTTCCGACGAATGTCGTCTGACTTCGTGGCGATGAAAGGAACTGCTGGTTTCTTGCTAGGCTTATTCGACGACCTTGCAGCTGGTGAAGCTGTTTTGAGTGCATGATCAACGCCCTGCACTGTCTCGTGGCGAGACTCTAGCGGCCCCAAAAGCGTATTTGCGGACTGGGGAATCAATTTCCACGAGTCCTGCACTTTGGTTAGTGTTTTCCGGATTGGCTCTCCCGTGGCAAAATCATCGTCGCTAAAGTCAACCTCTGCATCGGCGGAAGCGTTATCCTCGCTTGGGGCATCGAAACCTGCAAACAGACTACCTGATCTAATTGGACGTCTCAAATCTCCTCGTTGATCTCTTCTCAATGGTCCATTATCATTGTTTCCTGGATAGGGGTCTTTCGTCCTAATTGATTGTGGCCTTCGCCTTGCTCGCGGTGGCTCCACTGGAGGCGGAAGCTGAAGATTCCTGCGCGTGATCCTCTGTGGCGCTGCTTGAGCATACTGCGATTGCCGAGCTTCCAAGTCGCTCTGGGAACCGGATGTTCGCTTGGAAGAACTTGCAGACGCTGAGAGCCGGGGAATGAGTTTCACGGGTCGCTCGTTGGTCTGTGTTTCCGTTTGTACTGAGGCGGACTGCGTGTTTCTCGGTAGTTCGATCGACGCTTGGCAAGATACATTTTTCGTTCGAGGTGGTAGTACAACGCTAGTATGGGAGGATGGAGGTCTCGAACCTGGAGGGTGGATGGCTATGATTGGTATGGTCATGGAGGGAGGCTTTTCACGGATGCCTGCAGCTGGGAGAGCCGGTACTTCCTCATGGTCCGTTTGTGTCGACGAGGACACCATATTTGCTAGCCTCTCGTCAAAGGTCAACGCAAGCGGTGCGGTCTCGATAGCGATTACGGGAGTCAAAACAGGGCTAGATGGCATTGTCACCGTCTGGCAGGCTGCAGAGACCATCGGTACAATCACTCGCCCCCCAAGTTTGGACGGAAGCGTTTGCTCAACTGGTATGGATGCGCGCTTCCGTCTCTGATTGGCTGCATGTTCTGGTAGCTCGATTATTTTCTCGGCGGAAATCTCGGTCTGTTGCGCTTCGGCTTTGGGGGTAGGGGGCGGAGAGAATTGAGTACCACTGTCTCTGTATTCTTTTTCGTCAGACAATTCAAGGACCTGTTCCAGAATGCTTATAGGTTCTCCGTGTGAGGATTCATCCTGAAACGGAAGCTCGCTGCCATCTACAAGACCCAGCAGTTTCCTTGCCTTTCGATCTCGCGATTGGGATTCGGAGGACTGACGAGGCTCGAACAAGGCTTCTTCAGGCAATGCATTTGGAGAGGCAAGGCCGCTGTCTAGGTTGTTCTCTGCCAAATGGTCCTCATCCTCTTCGTCAAATTCCAGTTCTTCAGCCAAGCTTAGTCCATTGATCTTGGTTCCCCCAAACCCACTGAACCGGTTTGAAGTCAACGGCTCGATGCTCTGCACTTCGCTTCCATCGTAAGTGTTGCTACTCATCCCGCGCGACCGGGTCTTGACACTGTTAGTCCTCGTACTTATTGTATCCCGTGTGCTTGTTGTGTCGCTCCATCTAGAACGCAAGATTTCATGCACTTCGGAACCATCATCAGCAGGATTGTTGTTGTACGTTCCAGCATGATAGTGTCCATTCGCTTGTACCGCCGCGACCTCCGCAATCATCGTTTTGAGCCGACCTTCGACTACGTGTACCTTCCGTTCCAAGTTGCGCCTGTCATTATCCCAGTTTTGCCTATCCTGGTCCCGAAGCGCATGGCTTCTCTTAACCTCTTCTTCTTGACTACGAACGTTGTTCTGCGAATCTTCTAAGCGTCTTCGGGTGTCCGTCAGATTCTCGACTGCAGTGTCCCTTTCCTTGGCCAAATCACCAAGTGCTGATAGAGTTCCACTCTCAAGTGCTTGTACATGCTTTTTTGCAGCCCGTGTATCTTTCACGTGGACTCTTATAGTCTCGTTCAGCCGTCCATTCTCCGCTCTCGTCTTGTGTAGGTCCTCTTCAAGGTCCACCACCACACTGTCCTTGCTCTCAATTTCTCTCCGCAATGATAAGATCTCTGAGACGAGGGATGCATGTAGATTTGGAGTGAATCTCCTTGGATCTAGCGCCGACATCTGCTCCTCCTTGCCCACATCTTGACTCCCATATGGCTTGTGGTAGTGGTGGTCTCTCTCAGGTTGGAGTGTTGGTGGCGACGACGACGGGTACGGTGAAGGAGAGTCTTGACGCGACGATTCACGAGACGCCGCCCTGGATGGAGTCTGGTTCGGAATGGCCTGTGGAGGAGCTGGGAATGCCGGAGATCTGAACGTATATCCATTTTCGAGCGCCATCTCGAAAATAGATTTAGGCTTCTGAGGGTTGCTTTTCGCGTCTTGGACGCTATGAGTCGACGATGGCAACGGATTCGACCAGAGTGAGGCGCGTGGTATTCCAATGTTCGCGCTAGAGCTCTGTAAGGAGTGTGGTTGAATACTGGCAAGCAACAGGCGCGTGCTGCTCAATTCTTCGGAGCTACCATAGACTCGTGTCAGCGTCGAGGAAGAGAACTGCAAGACATGCAAGAGGTTGCGACAAGCTAAAATTCCACAGCGAGTTGCACCTTGTCATCCCTCTTGCAGGACAGCCCACAACTCTCACTGTTCAACTCCACGCTGGCCCGTTGACGACTGGACACTCGCTATTCGCCCTTTACTGCTTAGGACCAAGAACCACAGAACCTCATGCGGCTCCGGTATATTACTGACGAGTTTCGAGGTAAAGGCTTGCCCTCCGTTCCGCTCTTGCGCCTTACCTACGTGGGGAGACCGGATGAAAACCGTAGCGACTGATTGTTGTTCTCTGAGGAGGGCGCTATTTGCTATGTCAGTCTCTTCCACATGCCATCAACCAGGCACACACGCAAGCACGATGTCTCAGTAATGGGTGTTCTAGCTTATAAGGATAGCGCAGTAGTTGCAGGGCTGTAGAAGGGGAAGAGAAAAGCATACCGCAGAAATGTAGCTCTCCATGCAATTACAACGCTCCAACTCCCAACCTGTTAGACACAATTGACAGCAGTGACGCACCCATCAGGAGAATGAGAGCGTTCAAGTGTCACGAAGCCATGCTCTCAGGCGTTTGGATGGACAATAGTTCAAAGATTGGCGATGACATGGCTTCAGGTACGGATGCAGGCATGAACTACGACCCCCGGATCCATGCTCGGTGGGAAAAAGGATTCGCGGTCACACCCCATCGTTTGAGCCAGGGGCTGTTGTTAGCTTGTAGAGTCGCTTAGGGATGCCGGAGGAATAACGCCAAATCAAATTAGAGAATCAATTCCACGAATAATGAGGCCTGTCATAACGAAAAAGCCATGGACGACGGGGCATCAGAATGCGTGGTCAGTCTTGGTTGGCAAGGTCTATCCATAACGAGGCTTCCGGGAACCTGTTAGTGGGCCGGTAGCAGCACGTCTACGTAGCACTACCTAGCTTCAGCCTGGGTTGGGGGGGGGGGGTTGGCTGCTGGGTACTGGAAGCCCCATCCCCGGAGCTTCTGCTAGTGGTCCAAGGAGGATTAGGTACGGTAAGGTACGTAGGGATGTTATTCTACTACCTACTGTACCGAGTAGGGGAAGCAGCACCTTAGTGGGCTGTTCCTGAGTAACCGCTCACAGCCAGGTACGACTGTTTCAGGCAAGAGCCGGCCGCAAAGAAACTTTCTCCTAATCCTAGCGGGTTGGAAACTCTCTCATGATGATTCATCAGGGATACCCGTAATTAGGCACGATGAGGGTAACGATGGATCTGCCTCTCTCTCCGAAATGTCGAGGACACCTCTAGCATGATGGCATGTTGTCTTTCTTCTCCCGGATTATTATTGTTATAATTGTTATTATTATTGTGAACATTGAGGTTACTGGTGGAACGATTAAGGTTCAACGTCGTTGCATACATTACTACGGAGGTACTGTAGTCTGTAGTAGGCTGTGCGAGTGCGAGGAAAGGACAGGAAGCTTGGTCCAATGTACGGAAAATGACACCAAAAGTCCTCGGAATCCGCTAATGCACCCCTATACAATTTTGTAGTTCTATGTATTGAAATAAATAGCGTGGGAGAAGATTACAGTCCCAGCCACAACACCAAATTTACCAGTCCTCACCAACCTCATCGACCTCCACCTCGCTACCGCCAGGCCTCCTACCTGCCTTACGGCGTTGATATCGCTCCTTCCGCTCCTTATATCGCATGCAGAAGTGATAGCGAGCCTTCATCATAGCCTCGGTTAAGCCGGATCTTTGAGTGAGTTTGCATGCTCGAAGACCGTTTCGCTTTATAATTCGAAGTATAATGATGGAGGATAAACCTGGTTCATATCCTAAATAAGCTGAAGATTATTCTCGAGATAAATTTGCATCTGCATCAAGAATCTCGGCTTCCTTTTCAGCATTTGCCTTTCGAGGTCTGTCAGAGCGAGGTTCATCGACGACGTACTTCATCTTCATAATAGAAGACTCATTTTTATTATATTCACGGTCTTTAGCCTTTTTAATGACTCGATAAATGGAGGATACAGTCATTCCAGCAGACGCAGCTGCTATTTTCTTTTCAATTCCGGCCTCAGCCAAGGTCATGACTTGAATTCTCTGAGCCGACGTCGTATTTCCTTGATTATCAGGCATGATTATGGACGGTGACAGTGAGACAGCTGCTTAGGAAGCTGCTGAAGTCCATAGAATAGAGTCGAATTCCCAACAAAAATTTGGTGGGGGACTGTAATCTTCTCCGGCGCTACTTATTTCAATACATACAAAATTGTATGGGGGTGCATTAGCGGATTCCGAAACCTTTTGGTGTTACCTACTCTCCGTACAGATGTACCGTAAGGCAAGGTAAGGCGGTACAGTACTGTAAGGTAAGGTACTCGAACCTCGATCAGGTGATGCTTTTAGGGCTAAGCTAATATGGTCACCTTTCATCTACATATGTACTGCCACGACTGACTGCCAGGGTCTGCGTACACATTCGTCGTCGACATGCAAAACTATAAAGTCCTTCAGGAATATCACTCCTTGAACTTAACCAAATCAGATTGAAATATTCATGTCGGCAATTAAACACTGATGCACCTAGAATAACCTCTGCCGAGGCTTGTTCCACACCATTCGTGCGAGCGTTTTCGTAGAGCTCGCGCCCATCCAAAAGATGATAGAACTATCTTAGGCTTCCGGTTTTCAGGCTGCTCGTTTGCAATCTTCTGCAGAGCTGCCAAATGCTTGCTCAGGCATAAGTTGTCAACAGTCTTCTGTCTACTTCCGTACGCAGTAGTAAATCCTTATCGGACCAACAAGTTCAAATCCATAGCGTACTTGGTTCGGTCGCACGAGACTAATGGCCAGATTTGGTACCGTGGGACTTCCATCCTTTTTGCGGGGTACCTGAGATAGACGAAAACCCCCAAGCACTTTGCCATGGCCCTGCATCGTGCTCCTGGGAAGGTCCAGCCCTTGCCTAGCGGACATCGTTTGTTGATGATTTGGAAAAGATGGCAATGACATGGAACAGCTCCAATTGACTACCTGGGAAACATAGACGACACTTCTCGAATCCGGTCCAGCGGCTTTGCTGCCGAGCTTCTTAGTTGACATCATCCGAACGAGCTCTGCACTATGAGCTGCATCAATCCTCCAAAGGCTCTTCTCTTCGATGTATGCTCCAAGTGTCTAACCCATTCCGTAGCATTCGAACACAGTGCCGCCTAAAGCATACTTCTGCAGCTCCAGCTCATAGCCTTCTCAAACTAACATAGATGTTCCCACTAGGTTTTCGGTACAGTCGTCGACTGGCGCTCAACCGTAACCACCTATCTCGCCGCCCGCGCCAGCGAAACCCTCAATTCGCCCTGCTCGTCCCTTCCGGCTGGCCTCCGCTTCCAATGCGCCGAAATCTCCTGGCCCGCGTTCGCCCAAGCATGGCGTGACAGCTACACCCAATTCACACACACCCACAATCCCTCCTCCACATTCATCTCCGTCGACCAGCACCACCACGACTCGCTCGTGCAGCTGCTCAAAGACAACAGCATCACCGAGCTGTGGAGAGACGACGAGGTCGAAGAGATATCGAAGATATGGCATTACCTGAACGGATGGCCTGACTCTTCAAAGGGAGTCAAGCAATTGAACCAGGACGGGTTTAAAACATGCACCCTATCGAACGGAAACGTCGAGCTCTTGCAGAACATGGCAAAGCATGCCGACCTCCAATGGCAACACATCTTCTCCGGCGAGCACTTCAAAGCCTACAAGCCGTCACCACAGGTCTACAACGGCGCCGCTGAAAAGCTCGGCCTACCAACAAACCAATGCGCAATGGTAGCCGCCCATCTAGACGACCTCAAAGCCGCCAAGGGCTGCGGCTACCAGACCATCTACATCGAAAGAGCAGGCGAAGAGAACTGGAGTCTCCAAGACACCCGCGCCGCGAAACGAGAAGGCTGGGTGGACATGTGGGTCGGGCTCGACGAGCGCTTTGACGGCGGAGGCATTGCGGAAATTTCAAGAAAGTTCGACAGAGGCAAACCACTATAGTCGACGTGGCTGTGGCTTAACTTGCTTACGGAAACCCCGATCGATCCTATGCAGAGAGATCCGGACTCCCCCGTTCACCAACACTAGATTCGCCACTCCGGCAGCAGCCACGCGTCAGCCGTTACGGAGCCACTATGATGGCTGCCTTGCCTATTCTTACATACATGGGGGACATTGTACATACTCCAACTCGAGCCAAAGCATAGCGCGATGGGATGTAATATCGCTGGGATCCGTGTGACATACCATTATTGCTCACTCCGACGATTAGATCACCAGACCCCCGGAGCGAAATGGTATTCCTAATACAGTACGTCTCAAAAACGCAATGAGCTATACAAGGCTTTACCTCAGTATCATGTACATATTATTGATATGGTATATACATAACCGTGTTCAGAAAGATTCTACCGTAGGGTTTCCTCTCAAGGACATGTGTTGAATTTTTGTTGTCCATGACTTGAGTAAAACGATTCCTGCCATCTCCCTCGAAAGTCCCTTTAAGATATCAAAGAAGAGACTAAACCGTTTCGTCCAAGGATAGATTCTCTCAATATTCTTCTCTCATTCCCTTCATCCCCCCTCTTCACCCGTCCGCCAAAAACCCCCCTACCCCATCCGAAACAAAAAACCCCCCGCCGCCACCACCACCCCACTTCACCCTCTTCTTCCCCCCGTACCACCCCCCCACAACTCCCACCCCACCCCACCTCCACCCAAGCGCAGTCCAGCAACAAAAGACCCCAAAAAAACCGCCCGTGTCCACAGATAATTATTTTCCTAGACATCCTCCCAAAAAAGAAAACCAGACCCTGGCGAGTATTGGTTGAGAAAAACAAGAACCGAAACCTAGAAGCGAAAAAGAGAAGGGGGCCCACAAGTTTCGCGTGCACATTTGCGAGGTATGTAGCTGAGGACCGCACTCGGGACCGGGGGAAGACACGTGTGTGGTCGTGTGCTGGATTTTCCCCCTTGTTGCTAGCCTGGCGCCTGGGCGTTTATGGCGAGGGGGTGGTGGGGAGGGTTTGGGTGAGCGGGGTGAGGGGGAGTTGTGGTAGGTGTGAGAGAGGAGGGGGGGGGTTGTGGGGAGAGGAGGAGATCGAGCGGATTTTATTGGAGGTGGAGATGGGTTTTGTTGCTTGGTCGGTGTTGGGGGGGGGGGGCTTATGGCTGTTTGTTTGTGCTGAAGTGGTGCGAAGGATCGTGGTAGGTTGTGTGGTATGGTATGGGATAGATCGGTGTGTGTGTGTGTGGGGGGTACCTTTTGCAGAAAGTGCCCCCTTTTTCGTAGATGGCATGAGTTGTTGTTGCTTCCCTTTTCTCTTCTCTTCTCTTCTCTTCTTGAATCATTGGGCGAAATTCTAATCCGCTCGTAGAAATATCCTGCGTAGCTGCGCTTGTCGCTGCTGACACTGCGGTGAGATCCTTATCGCCGGAACTGAGATATGCAGGCAGGTGGGCTGCTTGGAGGGGAAGGATGATGCGTTGCTCGGGGAGGAGCAGGAGCGAGATGAGGCTGTTTGGGGGTGTTAGCTGAATTTTGCTGTTTCTTGTTCTTTGTTGGAGATAAGGGGGTATGCAGTGAAGCTGGTGATAGGGGTAAGGGTTGCGCTGATATGGAAGGGGAGGGCTTGTAGATGGGTCCTCTAAGGGAAAGGCTGTTGCTGTTTGACAGTCAGATGTTGCGGTCGAGATGGTGTTTGGACGATGAGCGATGCCACTAGGTGTTGAACTGGAGGGGAAAAGACGAGTGTGAGGATTCCTCGGACGGAGAGGTATAGGTTGCCAGTCCATTGCTGCTACCTCTTGGTGACAGGCCGCCCTTCATTGTCGCTACAAAGAGAAGAAAGACAGACGCTCCTGGATAGCAATGAGAACAGGTAGGGTTCTCGAGTGGGGTTTAAGGTTGTACGTGTGGGCTTGCAATTGGGTGGAAGCTGCTTCGCCTTGAACGGATTCTACATTGGTAAGGAAGAGATTGGGGCTGTTGGGTGCTCTTTCCTTCTTCCTTCGGTCTACCATCGTTCTCTGCGGTTGTGTTCTTGGCGCTCGTGTAGGAGTTGGCCTCGGCGCTGTCGGTCTCTTCGGAACGTTGACCCTTACGGCTTGGTGCTGTGCATGGTATCTTTCCAAGGTTATTTTAGAGATGCCTTGGTTTGCAGCCGCTTGATGGTCTCCTCTACTTTCATGCGGGATCGATTTTGGTGTGCCTCGTTCTCGAAAGACCCTACTTAGCACGCTGGGGCTTTAAGCACATCAAACATGACCTTTATTCGCACATCCATGTCCATTCTGAGAGTGGCCTCGTCAAAGTTCAAGTCAATTAGCTCGATAGGTGACCTGCGTGTCATCCTGGAGTAGGGCATATTCGTAACGATGTCAGTCAGTCGTTGAGTCTGTGAGCGTTTTGTCAGTTTGCTCCAAGGAAGATTATAGCACATCATGCCCTGAGCACTCATAAGTGGAGATCAAAACATCTACATTAACTTTTGAGGGTATCGGGTATCTGGAAATGGCTGATCCCTTCCGCAATCGCGCAACCTTGGTCCCAAAAAAAGCTCCTTCGAATGTATATGAATCGACAGAAGACCGCCCCTAGATCGTTAGATTACCTCCATTCCCTCACGTAGGTCCCTTGAAAGATCTATATCCTCAGCTCCGAAAACCTGTATCCCATCAATTACGCCTTGCCTCCATTCTAACGTGACGCTCGATACCGCCAAAGATTACCCATAACCGCCGCAAAATTCAGTATGTTCCTTTGGTTCGCCGTGATATAGGAGAGTGATGTCCACTCTCGGTAGTGCTCAAAGCTTAGCCGCGTAAAACGGGCATCAGTTGAACAAGGATATGTGTGGAGGTGGTGCAGGAGGCAATCCTGCAGAGCCACCAGGTGTTTTCGGAATAGTAAGTGATCGGAGCTGAGAGCAGTCGCCAGAAGTGTATTGCCAAAAACCATAGATTTCCGGGTTTGTATGGTTGTCGATGCATGAGCTCAGACTTATCTTGGAGGCCGACTCCCGAGTAAAGACGGCCGGGTAGAAGACGAGCTGTAACCTTGGAGGTATGTGTCAAGTCGTGGTCATAGGATCACGCAAGGCACGCGCGGCCTCTTGGGTATCCTAGTATCGGTTCGAGCACGGTGGGGTCTTGGATCAGCGTTACCAGGCCCACCGGCTCCACCGTATGTCGTGCCTCGTCGTACGATCTGTGCGGTCTCTTGCCTTTGTCTTCTCAGTGATCTGACGACTTCGTAGAAGGCTTTTTCCACGTTGATACAATTTTTTGCTGATGCTTCTACGAAGTCGCAACCCATCTCCTTCGCCAACGCACTTCCCTCTTGCGTTGATACCTCTCTCTCCGTCACTCGATCACTCTTGTTTCCTACCAGCATCACGGGAGCTTGGCCACCACCAATGGTAGGTGATAAGGGGGATGTCAAATAAGAGCTTGTGGGCGATCCGGCACTCGATGATTCTTTCACCCTTTGAATCTGACTGTGAAATTTCCGTATCCGTGTAAAGGATGATCTAGAGGTGATGCTGTACACAAGAACGAACCCTTCCCCATCTCTAATCCATTGGTCCCGCAGAGCTGTATACTCTTCTTGACCGGCCGTATCCAGCACTTCCAGCATGCAGGATTGAGAGTCAATAACCACCTGCTTCCGATAAGAATCTTCTATTGTAGGATCATAGGTCTCGACAAAGTGGTTGAGACAAAGCTGTCACATATTGAGTAGGAGCTCGTTGATGCAGTAGCTGAGACACTCACTTGAATAGTCAGAGCTGTTTTCCCAACACCTCCATCGCCCAGCACCACTAGTTTGTACAACGTCATTTTCCCCGCCATTTTGGGGATTGGCACGCACTGGGATTCGGCGTCTCGGGCGTATAGCAAGCAGAAGAAGACCTTGATGTATCCGATTCAATTGCAGCGGCTCCGCAGAACTGGCGAGGTGTTGCCTAACACCAGCCAAGGTGAATGGAGGTGTGAGTGAGACCGCTTGGTACCGTGTCTGCAGCAACCCTTTTCCAGGATATCCGAGCTTGTAGATAAGGGATGGTAAGAGCCAACGGCGACGGCTTTGAATTATACGACGGGGGATTTGCTGGCCAATACCAAACCAATGGATCAGCCCAGAGCCGCAACGATAACTAGCCTTGCTGACCGCAACTACGGACGCAACTCGATCAAGCCCTATGTTGATGAAAAGTATTGGTGCAGAACGAATATACAAGTCGATGTAACCGTAATGACCTCCTTTGTTTCACGACCTTTTACCCCCAACTGATACACGATAGCAAGACCTGCACTGTCAAACTTCGATGATGAAGCACCGATAGACTAGGCCACGAGCATGTAAGGATAAGAGGAAGTAGTAGCTAAAGAGTAGAGACAAGGTGAAGCTGACAAGGTAGGTGACAAGAGTTTGAGGTGGGGGGGGGGGGATATGGGGATTTGCTTGAAGATGATAAGCTCGGCTCTTCAAGTCTGTGCCGCGGCAGAGTAGTGAATTGTAGTTCAAAGCAAGGTGGAATACTTGAGATGAATTTTGCTTAGTTCGAGCCCTTTGCAAGCCGGACCACGCGAGCTCCGCGTGGAATGACGAATGGTGGGTTTCCGCAAGTCCTGGCAAACTCCGTCCAGGGTGTTTTGACTTCAATTGATCGAAGTTGATGAGGAGGTGATGAGAAGTGGGTGAGGAAGTGTGGATGAAGCACCAGGCGGAGGGCTGTTCCTCGACGAGAGGGTAAGGTACCTCTAACCTCAGTAATACGGACAGTACAGCAGTAGTAAGGTAGCTCGGATTCAACACGCGAAAAAGGATACAGGTCAAGTTGTGAGGGATTGGTGGGGTGTGCAATCATACCCAAGCGCCGGCATTGAAGGAAGAGAACGAACCCTGCAAATGGTCCCTCCCTGATCCTGAGGGTGATACTACTCTTAGCACTCTACCTACTCCTACCCTAACGCCAGTCTAAAAGAGTCGGGTCCAAACGATTTTCGACTTGCCTACAGGGACTAAGCTCTTCCTGGGTCTTGCCCAGCATCATGTACACGCCTCAGACCGGCATTACATGATATCTCGTCCAAGTGCGAGGCCAGGGGGGACGCATTAGGTTAGGTAAAGCTGCAACTGGGGCTCTCCTTCCGGATGCCGGAGAAAGAGGGTGGCCCTGTTAAGGACCGATACATGAACAGCAAGGCAGCTTACTGGCGGCCTGTAAGTTTTGACTTTTGCTGGGGATTCCGAGGATATGGCGCTGGGTAGGATCACATCATTGGTGTGTGTTCAAAGTCTGGAAAGAGGCGTGGGAAGAGGATGCATCCAGAGTAAGCGAGAACTGGCCGATTAATATCCTATCGCCATCGATATAATGATGCGAGAGCCATAGCGTGATCCGGAGAATCCTCTTTGAGCCCCTGGATCGAAACAGCAGACCACGAGACTGCGGCGTCTTCGCCTCCGGCTGCCACCCTACAACTACGACGACGTACCACTAAAGGGCTCATATTCCGTACCAAAAACACCTTCGGAGCGCAGCTATCCACTATGTCATCAAACAAAGCCGGCAAGCTATCTGTCATGTCAACCTTGTGGGCCAGTTGACAGCCTTGGAGGGATCCTCACAAGCGGCAAGGAGGCTAGTAGTAAAGACCAGAATGGCAGCTTCCTAATCCAACAAGGTCTGCACGGCACGTTGGAACGCTGTGGCAATGCAGATAGCAAAATTAGCCAGCCTCTCAGCGGGAATCGCTTCAATGAGGTACTGAAGTTCTGGGGTAAGTTTTCGAAAAGGGTTGTGCTCAGACGAGACGGGACGGATCGCATTTCAGTTTGGGGTTCTCGAGCGGACGGTAACGTGCAGCAGAGGAAAGCATGCAGGCTCGCATTACCGAATTCGACTGAATCAGGCGTCAAGGGACTGTCCACCGTTCCTCATCGGTACCACTACACAGTATACTGTACCACGGCATGGGAGAGCGGTGTAGGCTGGGAGAGTCCGCATATTAACCCTATCAGCGTTTTCGGATTCTAGAACTCTGCTGATATTGACCGCCAGTTCTCTGCTTTTTCGCTTGTAGCATGGCTGACTACAACCGGGTACACAGCACAGGATGGGATGTCACTCTTGACGGAGGTGACAAATGCGTTCTTGTCGATGGCGTTAAGGGTGGTTCTCCCCATGCGCCCGTCTGGGCGTCCAGATTGTCATCGCCCGTGGCATATTGGCTGCAACCAAACGCTCCTTGGGGCCACTTCCGTCGGGTCTCCCGAGGGCGGGCTCTTCCTGCAGATCCGGTGCCCGTGGGGGTTGGGGTTCAAACGATTATCACAAGTCATCATAGTTTGCTGCTGTCATCAGTTTGGATCTGCTACTCTGATAGGTCGATGCTTCTCCGAATCGTTTAATATTACCATTCGTGCGAGATGACACGAATTCTACGAGTCTAAGATGCGTCGGCACTTTTGACAGCTTCAAACTAACTCCCCGTGCTCCCCTTAGCACGCATCAACTACTGATCACCTGACCTGCGCTAAGATCGAAAACCCCCTCAATTGGTTTGTAAAGCTCGGAGACAACAAAGTCATGAATGATTGACCCGTGGTAAGCAGGGAACGAAAAAAACCGCTTTTTCTACAAAAAGCGTGTTTAAAACCTCCTAGCGGCTTTTTATTGTTTTAAACAACGCTTTTAATTATGTAAGCATACAAGGGCCATTGATTGGAGAATTATTACCTTGCTGTCTCCGCGTCGCTGTCACCTCCAGGCTTCAGCGGCTTCAGCTGCTTCAGCTACAGCCTACAGCCTACAGGCCTTTTGACATCCCCCATAGCTCAATGTCTCCGCAACGAGGTGATAGGCCAGTCAATCAGACTGTTGCTGACAACTATCAGCAGGTAATCATACCAGGAAGACGAAATACCGTGCAATGCCTACACTGTCACCGGCAGATGGCCAAAGAAGCTTCTCGTCAGCAGAGTTATCTGAACCAGTGCAATACATATCAGACGAGAGTCATCAATCGACCCCGTGAGCTGAAGAAGAGACTCCGCTATACACAGAGCGTTGAAATCGATGAGGAGAAGCTATGTGAAATGGAGGATAGGCTATTGGAGGAGAAAATTGCTATGGCCAGGCTCAATCCTTCGAGCGAGAATACCCTCAACGAGTATTTGAATAGCATTATCGACGGCCAGGTGCTTTTGAAGCTTCTTTTACATGGTGAAGGGGTCAACCTGCAGGCCTATTAGGCTATTGACCCCCTATTAATTTGCTACTATAAATATAAACCACCCCTGTGTTTAAAACCTCCTTCAAGAAGCGTGTTTAAAACATGCTTTGAGCTAGCCTAAAGGAGTTAGTCAAAAAACATGTTTTAAACAGATTCGCACCCTAGTGGTAAGGCAGGTAGATTGTAAATTTCCAAAGTGCTTTACTCTAGCGGTCCTGCGGAATACTAAGGTACAAGGTTATCACTTGTACACTGTTTGTAGCCCAAGACCTAGTCGTGCCAAAACACTAAGCAACAACAAAGTTGGACACGAAAGTTCCTGTTCGTTTAGTGTGGGGCACGATTGAATGAGCCTTCAAGGACATGCATATATCAGAAAGAAAAAGAAATACGTACGGAGTATGGGAATCGAGACACCGATAGTGCAAGTTGCTAACATGCTAGCTGGCCTGGTTCGCCTTCGTTTCTCATTTTCCATTCTTGGCCATGGACAATTAATTCTCAAGCAAAGCCTACGATCGTTAGATTGCTTCCAACAATGATACCGTGCACAGGGAGCATTCTACGTTACCGATATGTCAATATCGATGAGATTCGTTCTCTTGACCAGCATCAAGGCGACCTCCGTGCTCAGACGTCTAAAATGCGGGGGAAATAAGCTCTTCCACAAGGTACTCTCCAGAAGTCCAGAGGCTCACGGGCCCTTTAGTCCGAAACCCTTCAATTGACTAAGACGCATGTCTGTCGTTGCTTTTAAGTTGCTTGTAGTCGCTCTGTATCCGGTGTGATGTCTGCCTTCGGGGAGAAGAGCTGGTAGTGATCGGATCTGAAGAGCTGTGCTGATCCGAGTAGCACTACCATATCATGGCTCCGCACATACAGGACGAGGTCCAGTCACATTCCCTCCGCGATCCCGAGTCGTTCTGGGCACACCAAGCTGAACAGCTGTATTGGCACAAGAAGCCTTCGAAGGTGTTGGAGCAGCCAACGAGGAAGCTCGCCAGTGGTGTCGAGCATCCGAGCTTCACATGGTTCCCAGATGGAGAGATATCAACTTCATACAATTGCATAGATAGGCATGTCAGGGATGGCAATGGCGAGGCCACGGCGATTATTTGGGATTCGCCCGTCACAGGCAGCAAAGAAAAATACTCTTACAATCAGCTACTTGCTGAGGTGGAAACACTTGCTGGGGTATTACGGGAGGAAGGCGTAAAAAAGGGCGATGTGGTTCTTGTATATATGCCCATGATACCTGCTGCCCTTTTCGGAATTCTCGCCATCACTCGCCTTGGCGCCATGCACGCAGTGGTATTTGGAGGATTTGCCCCCGCATCGCTGGCGCAGCGAATTGAAGCATCAAAACCTCGAGCTATCCTGACAGCATCATGTGGTATTGAAGGTGCAAAAGGCCCTTCGGGTTACAAGTCATTCATCGAGGGAGCACTAGACAAGAGTAGCTTCAAACCCGGGAAGGTCATAATATGGCAAAGAACCGAAATGAGGTGGGATCCGGTTACAGAGGAGAATGGAGAGCGGGATTGGCAGCGATTGGTCAAGAGCGCGAAAAACCGGGGCCTTAAAGCAGACGCTGTGTCGGTCAAGAGTAGCGATGGAATCTACATTATCTATACAAGTGGTGAGTTTCGTCAACCTGACAAGCTTCATATGGCAATAGGCCTCAATCGGACCCCAGTATTAGGTACACAAAACTATCACGTGGCATCACTAAAGAGGAATTGATGTTATGGTTACATCACCGTGGCTAATCTCGGAAGATCCTGGGACTAATTTGACCCTGTCTAGGTACTACCGGTTTGCCAAAGGGAGTACACCGAGAAGCTGGCGGACATGCCGTAGGCTTGAACCTTTCGATACGGTATCTCTTCGACATCCATGGCCCAGGAGACGTCATGTTTTGTGCCTCGGACATCGGTTGGGTAGTAGGCCATTCCTATATCCTTTACGCTCCTTTGCTCGCAGGAGCTACCACCGTACTTTTCGAAGGTAAACCAGTCGGTACACCAGACGCAGGCACTTTCTGGAGAATAATAGAAGAGCACAAAGTGAACATTCTTAGCACAGCACCTACAGCTTTACGGGCGATCAGACGAGATGACCCACAAAATAAACTATTCGAATCTGCTGGCAAAAGAGGCGGACTGAAGCAATTAAGAGCACTCTTTCTTGCTGGCGAGCGGAGTGAACCAAGCATCGTCCACATGTACCAGGAGCTTCTCCAGAAGTACTGCGCTCCCGGTGCCCAAGTGATCGATAACTGGTGGTCCTCCGAGTCCGGCTCGCCAATATCGGGCATAGCGTTAAAAGCTTCCGCTGGAAAAGACTTCACCAGCACTCAAACCCACAAGGCGTTACCCATCAAACCTGGATCAGCAGGCAAACCTCTGCCCGGCTTCGACGTTAGGATCGTGGACGACTCAGGGAACGAAGTTGACAGAGGCCGCATGGGAAATATTGTCCTCGGCGTACCGCTGGCGCCAACCGGCATGACTACACTTTTCAACGACGAGGAGAGATTCTACAAAGGCTATTTGAAACGCTTCGACAGCAAATGGATCGACACTGGTGATGCAGGTATGATTGACGAAGACGGCTATGTGCATGTAATGTCTCGCTCTGACGACATCATCAACGTTGCGGCGCACCGCTTCAGTACCGGTTCGGTTCTTTCCCTTTCCTTGTTTTAAACCAACAATGAACGTTTAAAAGCTAATAGACAAGCCCCCAGGCTCCATCGAACAAGCCATCTCCTCCCACCCGACCATTGCCGAGTGCTGCGTCGTCGGCATCCCCGACGCCCTCAAAGGCCACCTCCCCTTCGCCTTCATAACCCTCTCCACCCCTACCCACCCCTCGTCCGCCATCCCCTCCTCCGACCTCTACAAACAAGTCCAACAAAACATCCGCGAGCAGATCGGCGCCATCGCCGCCCTTGGGGGGATGGTGCAAGGCAAAGGCATGATCCCCAAGACTCGGAGCGGCAAGACGCTGCGGCGGGTGCTGAGGGAGCTGGTGGAGAATGCGGTGCATGGCGAGTTTGAGAAGGAGGTGCAGGTGCCGGCGACGGTGGAGGATGCGAGCGTGGTGGAGGTGGCGAGGGAGAAGGTGAGAGAGTATTTCCAGAAGAAAGGGGCGGAGTTGCATCGGGCGACGGAGCAGAGGGCGAAGTTATGAAGGGGGTCTCATTGTTATTATTAGGCGGTTTGGAGGGTGGGGGGGGTGTGTATATATGCGCAGGATACGGGGGATGGTTTGGATTTGGGGAAGGGAAAGAGAAAGAGAAAGAGAAAGAGAAAGACTATATGGCGAAAATGGGATAGGATATATGCATGGCAGACTACAAGAGTTGTCAAATTACTTGTCCAGCATCCCACATCTCACTTTCCTGCAACCAAATCCCCACCCCTCCAACGACCCTTCCTGTCCTCCCCATCCTCGTGCCGATTTACATAGTCCTGCCATCGTTTCAGATCCAGCATGGGAGGATATTTGGGCATAGTGGTAATCAGCTCCGTAGTGGAAGAAATATATAAAAAACCCAAATAGAAATTGTAATTCTATCACGTCTATAAGAAATCTTTACACCACAAGACAAAAAACCCCGATCAGATCACTGAAAACCCCTATTACCTATACACCCCCTCCCGTCACAACTCCCCATGCCCCGCCGCCGCCGGCCTCCCCGCATCCCTCCCCAAATCGACCCCCCTCTTCTTCCGCCACTTCTCCCACAACGCCCAAACCTCCTTCTCCATGCCGCCCTCCATCTGATCCGGCAGCACAACCACATACTCCACCACCAACGCCCCATACGTATCCACCTCGACGTGCTCGGCCTCGCCCAGCCACACCGGCATGCCCTCTCCCTTCACCACCTCCACTTGCCCAGGCTGCACGGTTTCGCCGCGCGGGCGGGAGAGGTGGATGGTGTGGCCGTCGAGGTGGGTGAGGTTGCGGGTCCAGGCGCCGAGCCAGGCTTCTCGGAGGCTGAGGACTTCTTTCCAGAAGAGGTCGCGGCCTTTGCGGCGGAAGAAGGTGCCGTCGGTGCGGTGGGGGTCTTCGGACCCGAGCTCGGCTTCTTTCTCGCCCAGCACAACGACCAAGTCTCCGGCGACCCAGTCGGGGCTCTCGTCCGCCTCGTTCTCGTATGTGAGACGCTGCCCTTTCGGCATGCCCTTTTCCACGCTCAGGACGTGCGTTGTTGTCTTCCGCATCACCCTGCTGCCACCGCACACTTTGCACGGCCGCCTGATCGTCTGGCCTTTGCCCCCGCACTGATCGCATCCCATCTGCACCTGCTGGAAGATTCCCGGCGCAAGCATGTGCTTCTGCACCACCATGCCGCGGCCCCCGCATTTGCCGCACGTATCAACCTCCCCGTCCGCGCTGCCTGAGCCCTCGCACTCCTCGCATATCTGCTGCTTCTCAATCTGGAACTCGTGCTCGGCACCCGTGTAGAAATCCCGCAGCGGCACCGACACGCGGACTTCCATGTCCGGTCCGCGGCGTTGGCCGCCGCCATGGCCCGAGTGGCCGCCACCGCCGAAGAAGCGGCTGAAGAGGTCAAACGGGTCGTGCGAGCGGCCGGCGCCGTGGCCTTGCTGATGCTGCTTGAGGCCTTCGTGGCCGTATTGGTCGTAGATTTTGCGGGTTTCGCTGACGGAGAGGGCGTCGTAGGCTTCGGCGATTTCGACGAATTTCTGCGAGGCTGAATCGTTGCCACTAGAGTTAGGCGGATTGAGTCAGATGTCCGTTAACCTGCAGCGATTTGCTTAAAGGGTGGAGGGGGGGGGGGCCCTGTTGGTAGATTTGTCAAGGGAAACTCACGGGTTTTTGTCAGGATGGAATTTCTTGCTGAGGGTACGGTATGCTTTCTTGATATCCCGTTCCGATGCTGATCTATCGATGTTGAGAAGCTTGTAGTAGTCTTCGGCGCATATGGCTAGGGGGAGGAGGCATAGCAGCAATGCTGATAAGAGCAGCATTATGCCCTTTGGGCCAGCGTAGAAATTGCCAAGCGCGGCAGGATGGTGATTGACTCAGGACGTAGATGGCACCTTCAGCACGACATGATCCTTTTTGATGTAGGAAAAGCGGTTTATATTATGTTTGGCGAACTTTTTGGAGTTAAAGCTACGGTGGCTCCTTCGATGAGCTCTGGCACCGGAATTTCATTACGCGACGCCGGGCACGCGCCATATGGCTAGTGACTACCATAGGCTGAGCTTATCCTACCGTAAAGCCTCACGACCAGTCGGTCTTTTGGAAGATGTAGATATGGTCATTGGAAGATGTCGGACGCTGCTCCTTGCAGGAAACAAATACGTCCTTATACAGTTGACGAAGCTGGCTGAAGTCTTCATTTTGGCTAGATTTCCACTTGGAAGCATCGAGTTCATCGTATCTACCTACCAATGAACGAAGACTATCAGAGCATGTCCTCGTTTTGATGTTCCTGCACAATCATCAAGGTACGGTCTGCTCAATAACAAACCCAGGAAAGCGTTTTAGTCCAATGCTTTCAGAATTGGTAACAAGCACTATTCTAAATTCTGCTTTAGAAGCGCTCAAATCTCCTACAACTTCTGGGTCTTTGAGGCTGTGGCTATCTCCCGATTTGTCTCCAACAATTTTAATGTCCATATATCGCGCTGCCAGAGAACAAATACATTACGTGAAAAGGTTTCAAGGATTTATCTACATGTTCGACTAGACTTCTGAGAGACGAGGGAGTGGAAACGAGTGGAACGCGTTGGTTGCCAGGGTTCCGCGAAAAGTGTCGAGAAAGAAGTGATGGGGAGAGTCTGAAATGGATGCATGCAGAGATCTAGAAGAATGAGGGACATAGGCTAGCTAAGATGGGAGTATTGTGATCCAGGATGCAATAATTGATGTATGCGCTGGGTCAGATACTTAGATATCTATTGACTGCAAGACGAAGGCTGCAATGTAATCCAATAAAGTAGTACGAGTTTGGTAGAGAAAGGAACGCACATAAGATAGGTAATGCATCGAAGATAAGGAACTGACAAGGGGTATCACGTTTGTGATGGGCCTCTTAAGAAAGGCGACCACATCTGATGTGAAGGAGTACGTATCTGAGATGGCCGCAGAAAAAGTGGAGCATGATCTTAGACGTTCAAAAACCAACATCACTCAAGAGCTCTTGGCTGAATGCTACAATGGTGGAAACTCGAAGGTCCTGAAGGAACCAGGAGAAACAGATCCTAGCTTTTCAAGTATGTGAGGGTTGGCGAACATCATCTCACACAAGTCAGATTTCGAAGGGCAGGGAGCAACGGATAGTAGCAAAAACGCGAATAAGAAACTTATCCCCACTTGAGAGATGATGGCACTAAGAAGCATCAAGCAAGACTGTTGTCACATTTATGGCCATCGTCTTGCCTTCTGTGGGTCAAGACTGCCCTCTTCATGCACTGTGCCGTAAAAAGCAGATAGGGAAAAGTCTGCCATGCCAGATCAGATCGTATTCCATGCAGAAAATTGTAGCAGATATGATGAAGCTTGATCGTTGGTGGAGTTTAAGCTGAATCAAAGGATTGACGGATGGATCGCAAAATGAGAAAAGGTAAAGTACCTTATACGGAGGGCGACAAGAAAGTCCTGCCCCACGCTAAGAACATTAGAGCATACAGTAGATTACAATTGCTGTGCGCTTAATGCGCCCTCGACAGAAATTCTAGCTAAATAGCTCAAATTTCACAGTTCAATCAACGCTTCATAAATATATCAAAATTAAGAAAATCGAATCGCTTTTGCATCACCTACCATCTGTTATGTTGCTGCGTATGATGTTCTTAGCCGTATCGCTTACTAGCGCTGGGCAGGACTTTCGGTGTCACCCTTCGTAAGTATACACAGCCAGCAGGTCGTACATAAAGAAAACGCAGTACAAGCACCTAGAGGGAAAGCACCATCACATGAGGTAAGGTAGTCATCCGCATAAACCACCCGCATGTACCTTAAGCCCTGACAGGCTGACAGCTGCGGCACAACGTGGAGTGCATGGCTTCCCCAGGCGGAACGCACAGAAGGCCACTTTGGGCTAGTATGGCATCCAACACAAAACCTCATAGGCTGGACCTTGAGGGTAGCTACTTGCCGGAAAGAGCATCCCCTCGATCCTGCGCGAAATGTGTGGCTGTCGAAATCTCTGTTTGCATTTAGTCATTTATCTCTTCCATAGCTGACTTCACCTATCTTCATCCGTGGTTGGCCGATGACTGGATTATCCCCATTCGGTTGTAACCAACACTGGGCAAAGTCGGTGTACGCAGTGAAGCGGAGTTGCTGAGACGTCCAATTGACGGTCAGGGCGGTGTGAGAATTTTGATCAGATGAGGCCCTGCCACATATAATACCATGTCCAAAATTCATGGTAACACAAGGAAAACAGGAAGCGCATGGTTGCTGGCATGCAAGGCATATGAGGTGCACCCTGCAGCAGATTGACGCATGACACGCACAAGGCTGCCGACAGGAGAACGGAGAAACATCTCCCAACAGCAACATCCTGATTCCAGAGAGGTCTCGTTGACACCTCTCTGATCGTAAGTGAGCTCGGCAATGTTGGGCAGAATCAGCCCCCCCCTCCCAACGTTCCTCTCCCTGCCCTGCGGCTTTCCCTCCTGCTCCAGGCCACTGCTACAATTGTAAATTATTGATAACCGAGCGACGAGCTAAAGTAAAGTGAGGTCGGGTAAGTAAGGTAAGTACTCCGTAAGGCAAGGTAAGGTAAGGTATGTAAGCGGGGCTTTAATCTTCTTGCTTTGCTAGGTAGGTACTTGTTGGTACTTTATTTTCTACGAATCATGCCGTCCCTAAAACGTCATACGACCAATTCCAAGGGCAGATTCCCGCGGTGAAATCGAGGCCTCCATTGTAAGGTCTCCGCGCGATGGCTTTGCGGCTGTCTCACCGTAAAGAGAAGTAAGGAAGAGTAGGCTCTGGGGCACAAATCTTTTTCCGTGTTAAAGGGAATAACAGAAAGCTTCAGCTAATCAAACCACCCATCACGATATCTCCACAAAATGCCCTTGATCCAACCCCACGCCCCCCCACTTTACAAGATCATCCGGTATCTGATGTGGGAAATTAGGTCTGATAAGTAACAGAACATGTATTTGTAGTAGTATCTCCGTAAAAGCGAGTTCCCCAATATGACCGATTGGAAGATATTCGCAGCCATGAGCAGCAGCTGATGATCGGAGGGAGCTATCAAAATGTCGGTGAATCCCCAGTTGATCCAATTGGGTATCGGCGGGATGCCAGGAGGTGCGTGCAAAGCTTAGGACATGGCTAGGACTGCTAAGCAGAGGCCTAGACCATTCCGCTTGCTGGGGTCCATGGGCCAGCGTCACAGCGTGTCGATCACAGTAATGGTATTATATTCGACCGTGTTCTCCATTCTCAGTTCTCACAGGCCTGCGACTCTGCGAGGCCGAAAATACGACAGTCAATGGAATATCGGGTATCATATCAGCAGGCATGCCGGCTACTACTGGTGTCGGTAGCTAATCTACATTGCTCCTTGAACATACCGCCGTACAGGCAGACCTCATCTGACAGGGATCCATCTCACGTTAGCTGCCTTCAACCATTCTTCTTCAACGCGTAAGCGAGAGGAGGCAACCTAACACGAGGTAAATGCTGACAACCTCTCACAAGATATCGGAATAGTCATCAAGGTACTGCTGCAACAGTACCATAGTCGGCAGGGGTTCTCAGGCGAAAGAATGACCGTGGACTAGTTAGTGGTTACATTCATAGCCTGTAGCCTATGCGTATCGTCTTAGACTCGGGCGTAAGGTAGTCCGTGCAGTTGTGAGGTAAAAGTAGAATACCGAGAGGCGACCTTTGCTGGTGCTTGTTCCCTTAATGGCAAGCACTCCATACGAAGTATGACTCGATGTTTGCCTTGTTACCTAAAAGATAATCAGTGCCACTGTCGACGGCGGCCATCCAGCCCAGAAAAGCCAATGGAACGTAGGGATTCCGTACACGGTTTATGATCGATTTGATATTTCGAGCAAGACCCTCAGTCCTGAAAAAGCAGCTAGATGGGTTAGTACGGTACTGAAGCACTGTGGTACTGTATTTCACTCTACTTCACGTGGGTATACTAACAAGTGTAAACCATGGGTTAACCAGGGAGACAGCCACACAGCAGAAAAGAAACATAACCACAGGTAAGGTACATACACCATTGCACTAGCGCCATTAGGAATCGAACCTAAAGTACATACTCCGTATTCCGTACGGAATACGAATCACGTACTCCCTGTCAACAGCTAAACATATCTTGGCTCGGCTGTCAGATGGCACATCAAGGTCCCCTCACTAGTCACTACCTGAGAAACGTGCCTGAGTACCGGTAATCCCGTACGGTAGTTTACCATACACGATCAGTTCATTCCCAACTCCCATTTCTCTCCACCCTCTCCACCCACCCCTGCGACGCCTTTCCACCGGTTCCCTGGCCCTGGGACTGCTTGAAACGGTAAGACGGTCAGCCGATGATCGCGTTGGGATCTACACTCCTTACACTTGACGGATAGAGGATAGAGGATAGAGAGCGCTGCCCGAAGGGACCCCCCGAAGGGACCCTCCCAGTACTCCTACCTAGTCGTAAAAACCCTCTTTCTCCACGCCATCATCATAATCTTTGCTGTAGGTATTATTACCTGATTGCCTATTCCCTCCACCACACCTGTCCGGTTTCCGTACCGGGAGTTTGGCATCTGGGTACCCCATTAAGGTGTTGCTTTCGATCGCAGCTCAGTAGCGAGGTGTCAGAAGCTGCCCCAAGGTTCAGAAGGGTGTTCGGACTTACGGTACGTTGCCCGCTGTCATGCTTGACAGAGATTACGGTACCCTAAACGGACAAAGCCATTGTGAGCGCGCGTTGACATTCCTGCAGCTTGCTGGTATATACTCGATCTCAGTAGCATAGTATCTTGTCAGAATTTCGTGCGTCTCGTGGTAGCCCCGATGAGGCTCTTGATTGGTGTCACATAGGGAAGATACCCCGGAGCGCGCATGAGCCCATTACTGGTAGAGCAGATGGATTTGACCATTATTGTGAGACGAATAGATGGAAGGCCCAGGTTCAGAGGCATCGAAGCGGCAACGGCTGGATTCCTATAATGTATCGCACCGCCTGCAGCAGCAGCAACCTCCCATTTCACAGCCACACACCTACTCTGGTCACACATTACCACCACCAAATTCTTACGTACAGCCGCCCCCGATCCCACAGTCCCCATACCACGAAGCTCCTCCCCATGAGCATAGAAATTTGCCAGATCCGATCCCTCACGGATACAACCACTCCCTCTCCGGTCACAACACTCCCATTCGAGACTCGAGAGGTTACCCTTCTGATCCAGGTTATTCTCGACGTGGCAGCGCTTCTGGTGCTACGCGATCTCCTGACGAATATCCGCAATATGCTGCCGCGCGAAATTTGAGTTCCACCTCTAGCGAAGCTCAGCATTTTCCACCGCAACATCTAGAACATGCTGTGCATTTGTCGGGATACCCACCCCAAGACGGACCATTGAATGGCAACACACACCATGGTCTTCCAATGGCGAATTACAACGAACAGAACTACACCGTTACACAAGGACACGCCCCAGAGTATAGCCAATCACCCGTCAACGCCGGGCCCCATTCCTACGGTGCATCTGGTTACGGTGCATCGCCTGGCTATCATTCAAGCATGCAGAGGCCCAAGAAAGGGAATCGTGCTCAGCAAGTACGCTTCTTCAGCTGCCGAAACCGATCACGACTAATGCATTCTCGTAGGCGTGTGACGTCTGTCGTGCCAAGAAAGCAAAGTGCGACGAACAGAGGCCTGAGTGCGGTACTTGTCGCGAAAACCGGGTGAGCTGTAATTATCAAACCGTGGTGCCAGCCAAGTAACACTTTCCATGTCTTCCATTTACTCATGACCAGCTAATACAATTCAGAGCCGATCGTGCAAACCAAGCAATCCTGGAACAGTTGGCCGCTCAAAAGGATGACATGCAAACGCTGAATCGAACCGTGGAGGGTAGGCTTGAGCGTATAGAACAAATGTTGTCCAACATGAACAGCCCTAAGCCGGCCACTGGCTCTACACGCGAAAGTCCAGACATCAAATCCGTACCCAGACACTTGAATAGTATGGAAAGCCCAAAGAGAAGGCCTGCAACAGAACAAAAGACCGCGCCGTATGTGTTGTCTCAACAAGCTAAAAACCGAGAGCAGAGGACGGTTGACACAAGTCCAAGCGGATCTCACATTACCACTAGTACCGATTCAACCGGAGCAGATGTTGGTTTGTTACGTGACAGTGGCCCAGGAGTTATACCAGAGATTCCTATCCCAATAGAGCACAGTACCGCCGCTCACAGGCTGCTTCGCTGGCCGTCGATCAGCGCACTGGTCAAGCAATCGAAGCTCGTGCGACAGGTGAGAGAAGACTATGTTATGGAGCATGAAGAGTTGAAGGGGGTCCTACGAGTGTATGGTCGAGGTGAAGGAAAAGATTATCTTGATGGAGGTCAGCCAGGCGCAGCAAGTCCCGCAACCAGCTCTACTAGTGGCCGAAGCGAAGAGACTGCAGAAGCACGTAGTCCAGCTTCACCACCGGAAGGCCTGTGGGGCACTGACCTTGATCACTCAAACAACGTCGAGCCGCGTATTACGAGTGCAATTGGTGGTCTTACTCCTGAGAATCACTTGAAGCTTGATCCAAAAACCCTCCGCCAGCTACTTCAAAGCTATTTAGATAACATCCACATTCTCCATCCTTTCCTCGACAAAGGCCGGTTGACCCGTATGGTTGAACGTTTCTCGATGCGATATAACCCCTCCGAGCAGAACCTGACAAAGATGTTGTTCTCTGGACCTGCTACCTCGGGTACAAGTTTCGATGGTTCGCATCGAGCTGCAAAGAGAAAGCTTTCGGATGGTTATTCTCGCAATTTTGTCCAAGAGCCAGGCTCCATTCCACATCCGCCAAGCCCGAATATCACACCTGAAAAGTCGCCTGCTAATGCAATTGTTCTCCTTGTGATGGCATTGGGGAAGATATGCCAGTGGAAGGATCCTCTGCCAGGGCCTGTATCTGGACATTCGGGAGACACGCCCGTGCCCTCGAGAGTTTATACGTCTTCACGAGCGCAAACCGATTCTCCACCTCCCCTATCGTTGAGGCAGTCTCCAATGTTGTCAATCCCTCCCGCAACGAGCATGCCAGCCTCTTCAACGATTTCTGGCCTCCGCCTTACCAATTATAGTCCTCGGTCGTCAACCGAAGAAGGCTCTGCTTCACCAGCTCCTAGAAACATTGACGTCATACCAGGTTTGGCTTACTACGCCAAAGCTACAGATATCTTGGGCAACGTGCACGGCAGCAACGAGTTAGCCAACGTGCAAGCCAACCTGTTGGCAGGTCTTTACGCCGGTCAACTAGCGCGAACCTTCGAGAGCTGGAGTTGGATACATTCGGCTTGTAGAGCGTGTCGGTACCTTGTACGAGATCCAACTTTAGCAAGGGAGCGGGATCTGACGCGAAAGGACCTGATCAAGTTTGCGTTCTGGACGTGTTCGCAATTAGAGAGCGATATTCTGGCGGAACTTGACCTACCTCGAAGCGGGATTCAGGACATGGAGCTCGAGTATCCGAAAGGCTTTTCTGAGTTGGCGGACTTTGAACATATTGATAACCAAGGCGTTAACGTTCCAGGAGCGGTCAAAAAGATGATGAGTTACTACTCGTTTCAGATCCACATCCGCAATAGCCTTAATAGTATGCAGAAAGATCTTCATCCCCCAGAAAATCGTGAGCGCAAGACGGATTTCTTCAACATGCGCAATATTCACGACGAATCTCTCCAGAACTGGAGAAACGTGCTTCCACCTTGGTTACAGTGGAAAGATGATGATGAGCCATCTCCGGATATCAACGATGCCCGACTACGCGCAAAATATTACGGGGCACTTTATATAATCCACCGACCGTTCCTCCGCCACTTACTTGACAGTGAGATAATCGCTCAAGGAACCGACTCACCTCAATCAGATGTTCTCAAAGGAGCTCTCAACAAGCCATTAGCGTACTCTGCTCAGTCTCACGAGCGAAGTCGGGGCGCAATGGCCCCGCCAAGGTCGACGAGCGCTGACTCAAACGGCCAGGCTGAAATCCTCCATTCAGCTAAAATTTGCGTCAAGGCCGCCATGCGAAGTACTGTCGCGTTTGACAATATTTTGAACCGCCAACGTCTGATTGTGACCAACATTTTTGGCACAGCTCATGCGTAAGTAGCCACTCCTGTTACCCCTCGAAGCATCTGCAATCAAACCAGTCCTTTTCAAACCCGTGATATTAGTCTTGTAATTAACACGACCGTGTGGTTAGGCAATTCGGCAACATCCTGGTTCTGGCTGCTACATACAAATCAAGCTTGCGTTTCCTTGTCCCAGCTGAACAGCTCGAGCACTTATTCGACCGCACAATCAAATTTCTGCGCAGTCATCACCCCATTTCCAGTACGCTCGCCCAAGACGCACTGATTCTCGAAAGCCTACGACAGGTTATTTTTGAACAGCCGAGCCTCTCTTTCTCATCCGCCGATGATTGAAAGTCCTACCAAGGTGTTCACACATCCCGTTCTTGATCCCATACGAATCTACCTCCATGCTCAATGTCCATACTCCAGCACTTCTACCAGTAGCGCGGCTACCCGCTGCTTGGGACCACTATATACTCATCATATACTCAACGACCTCGTCATCAAATGTCATATGTAAATTACTGGGCTGGCCATTGTCATTATGCATATTCCCCAACGGCACCTAACTGGCGCTAGCGTGGCCTTTCCGATGCATTTCTTGCTTTCAATTCGTTCCTTTCTTATGTCTTATTTCTATCGTTTCATGTATATGGGTAGAGGCTCATGCCGAATCAACTACACACTCATTTCGATCTAAATCAAGCCGGGCGTTTGTGGGTGGCTTTTGTGAGCGACGCCCTTTTTGATTATACCAGGGGAGGTTTGTGTCATTCCTTACTTTCGACGTCATGCGCCTGATCTGGTTGAGACGCGTCAAGCGTTCTGCCGGGTGCCTAGCGGTGGGTGGTTGCATTTGGCATTTGGTTTTATTATAGCATAGTACATAGTCTGTTGAGAGATCAGGCACAAGGGAATGCAATGGCAGGCGGATTGGTTCTTCTGGGCACGGCAGAACCGGACGCATTAGTCAACATGGGTCTTCAAGATCTAGCCCATTGGATATCTTGATCTACCGGTAGTCACTTGTTCTATGTTTTGTGCAATCGCTCCTAACACGGATGTTCTGACAGCACTCGATGTCTGGTAGCCCAGAGAACTGAACAAGAGTTCATGCACATGGGCTTGACCTCTCACTCTCTTCACGCCGAAAAGAACTGAACACTTGATCATGACTCTTGGTGCCGGAACAAGCCTGGACGCATGCTACCTACATGATACACAATCACCGAGTAAGAATTTAGAGTTGTGGCGTTAGAATATGTGGCTGTGCGTTTGAGCATTCAGGGTCTAATACATGATTGGGTGTATGAAATTGGGTTTCATGTTTGTTGACAACTCAAAATCAAGGAAGTGACGCTTCACAACCGCGGTCATTTATCACACACAGCAGTCTTTCATATACATACTTAGACGACGCCTAAGATCCCGAGAAGTATCCTTTGTTGAAAATACGTGCAAACATAAATACAAGCTACCACAGCAGTTTCTCTCTCTCTAGTGGGACTGCTAGGTTACTATTGACGGCACCTCATTGGCGATTTCGGTCCTTACCCACTCCAAAACGCTTTTCCGCCATTGAAACTGGCCCCTGAAGTCGTACTGCTCTCTATCAGAATGTTGGGCGCTCTGTCCCCTTTACTACTTGCCCTAATTCCCTACGTTTCTGCCTCTCCAGTTGATACCAACCCAGCAGCAATAGCGGAAGAACTGCCCCTGATCACTCCTGCCCCTACAACATGGGATCCTACGAAGACGAAAAGAGACATCCTTAGCGACGTTGGTGTAGACGTCAAATCAATATTATCAGACCTGGGCAGTATACCTTCGTATGTTGCCTCGGGCGTGCCAAACTTCTTCCAAGATTTTCCAACCGGAGCGGGCGTTCAGAGTAGCCTAGGGCTCGATGATAGTCAAGTCGCCGCACTACCAACCCAGGTGCTGAATATACCGTGAATATTACCACCTCCCGGTCCGCGTTTGGCAGCACTGGCTAACGAGATCGCAGAGGCTATGGAAACTGGACTGACCGGGGCTGGAACTTGCGCTTTCACGGCAATGTTTTGAAACAGCCAAACATTTCCGAGTCAAAGCTTGACGACCTTGCAAACGGTTTTCTGGTCGGCACATCTGTGCAGTCACTCCCACCGTCGCAGGCTTCGCAGGCCAGAAACTTAACGGCCGAGATATACGTCCTCCAGCAGAAGAACCAAAATGTGACATTCAGCCTGAGTCCAGCACCAACGGCAGGAGCCTCTGGCGAACAAGGTGGAGGAGGAGCTACCACTCCTCAAGGTGGCAACCAAGTTGTCAAATTCCCGGTTCCTACAACTGATGAAGGCGACTTTGATGGATTCGTTCCTATCAATGGCCAGGGGCTCGCAGCCGGCAACACCACATCTCAAATCCAGCGTCTAAGCGTTCACACCAACGGAACAGACATGGGCAATGCAACAGCCTACCTCGTCCCCTCAACCGGCCTCACCATCATCAATGACATTGACGACATCCTTCGCGTCACTAAAATCTACGAGCCAAAGGAAGGCTTGCTGAACTCCTTTGCGCGTCCGTTTACCCCCTGGATGAACATGCCCGACATCTATGCCAACTGGTCCCGCAGCATCCCAAACTTTCATTTCCACTACCTCACCACAACCCCCGAGCAAGTGACCCGAAATTACATGGACTTTATCTACAAGACCTATCCCGGTGGTTCCTTTGATACGCGTCCCCTGAACTTCAGCAACGTTGACGAGACCCTCAGTGTCCGCAAATACTTGCTCGTGAAGATCTTCCAGACGTATCCACACCGGAAATTTATCCTTGTCGCTGATACGAGCAACAGCGATGTGATGAAGGGTAAATCTCCACCGTTTTTTTCAAGTACGGATGAGGCTTTGCTAATTAAACGACTGCCTTACAGACTATCCGGCTATGGCTACAGAGTTTCCGAACCAGGTCCAGTGTATCTTCCTAAGAAACACATCGGCAACAGACCCCGGTGATAAATTTCCTTATGACACCAGTGGGTTCAAACCCCTGAACCAGCAGCAGTACATGTTCTTCCTCGTGCCTGTAAGTCACCTCACCGCCACCCGCCTACATATGTATATAATCTAAATCTACTGCTAGGACGACCTCACCAACCTCGACATCTCCAACGGCCACTGCCTCAACACCACCATTCCGCAAAACGTCACCTTTGGCTACCAAGGTCTTCCAGGCGGCAAGAATCTCGGTAGCGGTAACGGTACCGGGAATGGTGGACCGAACCAGAAGGGTGCTGCGGGCAGACTTTTTGGGAAGAGTGTGTTGGCGACGTTAGCAGGGTTATCAGTAGGAGCTGCGGTGGTGTTGTGAGGGGTGGAGAGTGGATGAGAAGGAGCCGAGAGAGAATACCCTGGGATCGATGGTTGGGTTGGAGAGAGAGGGGAGACGGGTGGGGTGGGAGCTTGTATTGTGTATTTGGTGACAAGGGGTTGGGGGCTATCGCGTACATAAGTTTTGGTTAGGGACAGTAAGATTTCGTGCCATAGAGGCATGCAAGGTGACTCTTGGCTTCTTCGCTGCTACTCCGATGGAACTCCTCACGCTCGTTCCAATTTTTCTAGGTACTCGTGCTTCTTTCTACCCTCGTACGTATTCTATGATTCCCCGAGTCGGATGAGTTGCCGAGACCTGGTGATCCTTTTTGTAAAAAAAAAATTGAGACTTGTGTTTAGGTTTGGGGAGTTTAGGGGTATGATTATGGGGAGTTTATAGGTTCTGTAAGAGGGAGCCGATGTTCAGCTTTCGGCTGATTGATTTGGTTTGATTTGGTGTGGTGAGTGAGGAGGGTACTGTAGGTAGGGCTTGATGTTTTTTTTTGTTGGGTTTTGGTAGCTGGTTTGTTTGAGGTGGGGGGGATTGTATGTGGGGGGTTTGTGTTGTTGTTGGATTTGATTTTGGGGGGATGGATGAGAAGTTCTACCGTGTACGGAGTACTACGAGTTGGGATATTAGGTTGAGGGTTTCGAAGAGGGGGGGGTAACTGAGGGGAATGGAAAAGGTATTTCTAAGAAACAGTTCTTTCCGGACATCGATACGGGCTGGATAGTAGTGGATTCGGTAGAGAGACGACCATGGCTTATAGACGGGTAGTATCATGCTTTCTACATATGTACCACTCTCTGGCCGTTTCTGAGCGATGTTAGACATATGTATACTATTGAAATATGATGGGAACTTCTATTGTATGATACTACTACTACTGAGCACACCGTAGTTGACGGTTTAAGGGGATATGTAAATATCTAGGCGATGGGAAACATTCGAGTAGGAAGAGCAAGCAACAGGTAGGAAGATCGTTGGCGCAGTCGTATATCGCTTAGAGTGTGATAGGAAGTCCTAAGCATCCTGGTATGTATTGAGTGGCATGTAGGGACTTCCCACTACCGCTTTATAACCGATGTTTTAGATACCCAGTAATCAACGGACGTGTACTGTAGGAATTTCCTGCCAGTCTGAGCGATGGGGTACTGAGCACATTAAGGTACTCTTCCTACATTTCGCTTGTCCCCCTCGATCTCTTCCATTCTTTTTGTCCCTCGTCTTTTTTTTTTGGACAACGTTGCATGATTTGTTGCTAGATCTGATTGTGTCATGCGGGCTTTTGAAGGAGGCGTATGGCGTCAGGTGGAGGGGTGGCGATGATGGTTATGAGGAGTTTGAAGGGGGTCGAATGGATGGGGATGAAGATGTTTTCTATTTCTTCGATCTTTTGCCCCTTTTCCTCTGGACGGCTCATCCGCTCAGTAGACCATTTCGCTAGGAACGTTGAAAACTCTACCTTGTCTTGACTGACATGTAAGAAAGATTCTTATCAGGCTAAGCGATGTACTACTACTGAGCAGATGATTAGACAGGTAGGGAGGGCAGTGTGCTCAGCAGGACATTGTTTGGAGAGATAGGAATTCCTACTACTTTAAAGCGATGTACTTACTACCGAACCAAACTAGGTTCGTTGGCTGCCCGAGCAAGTCTGTTACCAATGGAAAGCAACGCAGTTTTCAGCTATTGCTGACTCAGAACTTATTGGTTATTGCGGTCGTATAATAGGTTAATTACTAATTAATTTGACTAACTAAATAATAGCTATTTACACAATTTAATATATGCGCTGGGAAAGTCAACGGGGAAGTCAACGGGGAAGTTAATGAGGAAGTTAATGGGTAAACTAATGAGGTAGGGAGTCATGAAGAGAGCCATGAAAGGAACCATGAAGGCTGTTCGATAGAGTCATATTTGATGCTCGATAGGGAACAAATTTGATCCTTGAATGATGAGTAGAATGGTGAGTAGAGTGGTGAATAGGGTGATGAGTAGAGTGGTGAGTAGGGTGGTGAGTAGGGTGGTCAGTAGGATGGTCAGTAGAATGGTCAGTCGGAAGGTCGGTAGAAAGATCAGTAGATAGCTCGATAGAAAGCTCGGTCGGAAGATCAGCAGAAAGATCAGCAGAAAGGTCAGTAGAAAGATCAGTAGAAAGAACAGTAGAAAGATCAGTAGATAGCTCAGTAGAAAGCTCAGTAGAAAGCTCAGTCGATAGCTCAGTCGATAGCTCAAGTAGAAAGCTCAGTTTGATAGAGAGTTTGATAGAGCGTTTGATAGAGAGTTCGATAGGGAATTTGGTAGAGAGTTTGATAGAGCGTTTGATAGGGAATTTGGTAGGGCGTTTGGTAGGGAGTTTGGTAGAGCGTTTGGTAGAGAGTTTGGTAGGGCGATTGGTAGGGCGTTTGGTAGAGAGTTTGATAGAGCGTTTGATAGAGAGTTTGGTAGAGCGTTTGGTAGGGAATTTGAGTGGGCGAGTAGGTAGCGAGTAGGTGAGCGAGTAGATGGTGAGCATGTAGAGTGGTGAGTAGAGTGATGAGTAGAGTGGTGAGCATGTAGAATGGTGAGCATGTAGAGTGACGAGTAGGATGGTGAGTAGGGTGGCGAGTAGAATGACGAGTAGAATGGCGAGTAGGATGGCGAGTAGAATGGCGAGTAGAATGGCGAGTAGAGTGGCGAGTAGGGTGATCAGTAGAATGATCAGTCGGAAGGTCGGTCGAAAGATCAGTAGAAAGCTCGATCGAAAGATCAGTAGAAAGATCAGTAGAAAGATCAGTAGAAAGCTCGATCGAAAGATCAGTAGAAAGCTCAGTAGAAAGTTCAGCAGAAAGGTCAGTAGAAAGTTCGATATCGAGTCATGAAGAGTGCGTTCTATTGAGTCAGTTAGCATTATTTCGTACGAAATAGAAAGTAGAAACTGTTCTACGAAGAAAGAAAGAAGTAGAAAGAAGTAAATACTCTGAATCTTCTGAATTTCCTAGCGTCGATCTTCGACTGAGAGCGAAGATTACTAATCACAGAGGTAACAGTACTGTTTTCAAGCCATGTAGAAAGCATTGTTTGAAGCATTGTTTAACGTGTTTTATGCATTCGATCGACGCGTTTGATAGAGCGTTTGATAGAGAGTTTGATAGAGTGTTTGATAGAAAGTTTGATAGAGAGTTTGTGTTGAGATCGTGTCTAGATCATTCAATCAAAGAAGCTTGAGACTGATATGTATGTATTGTTCTTTAGAGATAGCTATAACAAGACATTAAGAATACAGAAGAGAAAGAGTGCAAGCTCTTCTATAAATAATGACTTGAGGCTGCGCTAGGCTCGATACAGATGTGATGTAATATGTCAGATGTGTTTGCCTAAAAGAATGATGAAAGAAATGAATGAAGAAAGTGCTGAACAACGAGAAGAAGTGCTGAGAATGACTCGAAGAAATGTGCTAGATTCAAACTAGACATAGCATCATGACTTGCTCTAATCAAATTGATTAGAGTTAGATCTAAACTCTGATTGATTCAGACATGTTCATAACATTACTCTTCTCTTTAAACATTCATGTTTGCATGAATAGAAAAGAAATAAAAGCAAAAAATTCATCGTGTTTTTAATTTAGTGCGACTTATTCGAGTATAGCTTGTGAAATTCGTTCAGAACTTTCTTCGAGTCATCGAATTTTTCTTTATCAACATAGTATCATTCGTCGTCATGATCTATCTCGATTCATTTGATCTTGTATTGTAATCTTTCTTTATATCGTCTGAAGTTCAATATATCATCTACTTCTCAGTGCTCTTCATTCTTTTCAATGATCATTAATTTAGAAGACTCAGAATGTTGTTCTGATAGAAGATTGTTTAATGAAGATCATAAATACTTCAAGCTGAACATTGAATGTATATGCTTCATGCTTCTAGATAGCTGAAGACGATAGAAGATCTCAACTTTGACTGTGATTGAATAGAAATCAAGCTGCTTGTCTTTCAAATCTTTGCATGATCTAGTGATTTTGATGTTTTCAAAGACTAATCAAACTTGATCATCTACTTCATAAATGATGTCTCATTTATGCTTGTTCATCTAAGCTTCAATGATCTGCTTGATCTTTTTCAATTGTTGATGATTGAAGATAAGAAGTTCACTCATTCAAGTGACAATGTCATCGATCTTTCTAGTCTCAATATGTTGATGAGTCATTTTGTAATCAGTTGTATTTGAATTGAAACTCATTCAAAGATGAAAGTTTTTATTGAAGTAGAAAGAAATCATCAAGATAGTCAAGAATGTATTGAAATTATCATTGAATTTCATCATTGAAAGTCATTTAGCTCAGTCATTCTGCATGTAATTGCAGTAGATTCGAAGTTTGCATTCAACATCTTGATTAACTTGTTTCGACTGATTATCAATCTTTGAATGATAAACTGTTGATAAATTGACTTTGATCTTCAGTTGTTTACAAAGACTTTGTTACATGATTGATATGAACTGAGAGTCTCTATTCAAAACGATAGAACTGAGTAAATCATGAAGTCAATAGACGTTTCATAGCATGATTCATACTGTTTCTTTGATTGAGATGTCATCATCTTTTCAATAATAGAGAACATAGTGATGTTCTTTGAAGAAACAATATATGATCATGCAAATGATGTTATAGTTTTTCAATAGAAGTAGCTCAGTGATGAAGTTCATAGCTATATCTTGTCAATGCTGCTGAAGAATCAATAGAGACTGAAGCAAATCATTCATATCATTTCAAGATGTTTTGCTTCGCTGACAGACATGACAGTTTCAAATGTATTGTCAAATAGTTGCTTGATGATCTGATCAATAGTAAAAGCGTTGAACTAAATCAATCATTCATCTAATGTCAGAGTGTGAAATTGATGATTGATCATGAATCTTTCAAAGCAATTTTGTATGCATTTGTTTTAATATTCATAGTAGACTCTTTTTAAATAGAACATTGTCAATGATTTGATAGTTTTTTAGCTTCATGTCATGAAGCTTCAGTTCATCTTTGTTCATAGTTTGTTGATACTCATTGCATAGTTCATTCTTCTGATTGACTAGATGTATGCATTGATAAAGATTAATCTCATATTCAGATTCAATTTTGAACTCAATCAATAAAATATTTATTCAATTCAAGATCAGTATAGTCTGAAAACAATCATTTATTTCTTTAGTTGATTCAGAACTATTGATCATCGACATTCTAGTTAAAGCATCAACTTTGATGTTTATTTTGTCTGATCGAAAGATAATCTGAAAGTTAAACTTCAATAGAATATTCAGATAGTTCGCTTGTCATCAAGTCAGCTGTTTGTTTTTCATAAAGATTTTCAAAGTTTGATGATCAGTAAACATCTGAATAAATAACTCAGTATCTTTTAGTTCAAGTCATCAATGTTCAAAGCATTGAATAATAGCTAGCAATTTCTTGTCATAGATGTGATAATTGCATTCAGCTGAAATCATGCTCTTGCTATAGAAGATTATCGAGTGAAGCATATTCTCATCATTGTACTGAGATAGTATGTCGTCTTTTACATAGTTGAATGCATTGATTTTCAAAATAGCTTGATGTTTGACATTGAAATGACGCAGAACTGAGATCGAGCTGATCTGCTTCTTTAGATTGTCAAAGACTTCGACGCAGACTTCGTTTCAAACAAAAGATGTATCTTTTCAAGTCAGCTGAGTGAATGACTTGACTAGTTTCAAAAAGTTCTTGATGAAGTGTTGATAGAAATTAACAAAGTCGACGAAGTCTTGTATCTCTTTTAGATTAGTAGATGTAGCTCAATTGACTATAGCTTTCACTTTGATAGAATTCATGCAAAGATCTTGTTTAAATACTATGATTTTTAAGAAGACTGTTTCTTCTACGTTGAATTTGCACTTTTGAATATCTATTTGCAGATCAGCGTCTTGTAGATGATCTAGTATCATTTTGACATGTTGTTTATGCTTCTTTTGAGTCTTGCTGTATATGAGAATGTCGTTTAAATAAGCTTGACAAAAGTCATTTAGAAAGTCTCATAGAATATCATTCATATATTGCTGAAACAAGATTGAATCATTTGTTAATTTAAATGATAGAATCTTTGATTTGTACACTTCTAGAGCGATAATAAAGATCGTATAGTTCTCACTATTGAAATGCATACGAAGTTTGTTGAAAGCGAAAATTATATTCAGTCGAGTCAGATGCTTGCAGTCAACGATTTTGTCAATCATCTCATTTATGAGCAATAGAGAGTAGTAATTTCTTTTGATAATGACATTGAGCTTTTGATAGTCAATGCAGAAGCGAAAATCATCATTGATCTTCAGAGCAAATAGAACGAGTGAGAAATATAAGATCTTGCTAGAAGTAATAAAACTCTTTGACTGTTATAAACATGTCTGAATCAATCAGAGTTCAGATTTAACTTTAATCAATTTGATTAAAGCAAGTTATGATGCTATGTTTAGTTTGAATCTAGCACATCTCTTCAAGTCATTCTCAGCACTTCTTCTTGTTTGTTTAGCACTTTCTTCATTCATCTTTTTCATCATTCTTTTAGACAAATACATCTGATCTATTACATCACATTTGTATCAAACCTAGCACAGTCTCAAGTCATTATTTATAGAAGAGTTTGCACTCTTTCTCTTCTGTATTCTTAATGTCTTGTTATAGCTATCTTTAAAGAACAATACATACATATCAGCTCTGAGTCTCTTTGATTGAATGATCTAGGCACAATCTCAACATTACATTAAGAATCTCGTTTATCATACAATACAGATACTCATTACTTGTTCAATATACTTGTTCAGACAGATTGAGTTTAAAGAAATTCGTTTATCTGATGATCAACGCAATTGAAAGACAGAACAACACTAGAAAATCTATAGAATCAACAGCGAAACTGATTGAATTGCTAGACGACTTACAGCTCATTAAGTACGCATCATTTATCTCAATTAATAGAATCAGCAATAAAGAATCTTCGTTGATTGCTAGAGAATCAAATCAATCAAGAGAATCAATCAATTCTCAAATTAAACAACAAAAATAACTTTATCTTCTATTGTTGAGCATCACTCTTCGCTCAATCTCTTTCTTTTAAAACACTCATTTAATTCAATCTTTTCTTTCTCTCTCATCATGTCTCATCTTTTCAAAGAGTGTTTCAAAGCTTCATTCTTCATTGTCAAAGATAACAACTCATTTGCTGAAATCATAACATCTTCTATGACTATGAAAGCTTTGAAGAAACGATGCAAAGAGCTGAAAGCTAAACTACAAGCTAGAGAGATTATCTTGTCATCATCAATCTACTCTGAGCGTTCTAGATTTCAGAGAATACTCGATTCTTCGTTGTTCACTGATGAAAAAAACTCTATCTGAAAGAACTGATATGAAAAAGTTCAGAACAAGCTGAAAATCAATGTTGATCTCTTTTCAAGTGAACGAGTCAAGCTGAGCTATATACATTTCAGATTATTTGATGATGCAGCTGAGATCACTCAGTCAAGACGCGAACGTGACTGTTTCAACTCATACAAGATCGTTGATGAGCTTTTGAAAGAGCTAGCTCAGTTGTTTGATGATTCATGTTACGATTCTAGCTACGCATCTATGTTGATAGCTATGTTGATGACTATGTTGATGACTATCGTCGATCGCTCGTCGCTAGACTATAGAGTTGTTTCGAGATCAACTCTATTCAGGGTTAGCTTATGTTCTTCTGAGTCATATAGATAGTCGACCCTTTCCTTCTAGATACTTTCCTTCCTTAGCATTTATATACTCGTTACATTACACTCATATGACTCGCTCTATGCTGATCTCTAACATTATATAAATGCTTCTTCGTTACAGACGAAGTGAAATAATCTGCATCGACTTGCTCTGCTCGATTCACACGACTATTGACTTTGATCTAGCCGACTCGCGATCGTGCAGACACTCACTCTTCTTTCTCGTGAGCTGACTCAGCGAGAATAAACAAAAGATTCAAACTCGTGCGCTGATCAGCGAGTATAAACAAACGATTGAAATCATTCGACTAGGTCAAAGATCAGCGAATTAATCGTTCATTCAGATTCGCAAGAGATTCTTCGAATTTGTTGAACAATCAAATGAGACCAGTCTATGACTGCGTGAAGTCTCTACCTCAAAGAGCAATCAAAGAGGTCAGTCTAGAACTGCGTGAAGTCTCTATCTCGAGAAGCAAACCCTCAGTGAGCCTGCTACAATGACATCTTTCGTCAATGCGATGATCTTCTCATCGCTCTACCTATCAGTGAATCGATTCGCCTACCAGTTCACGTGCAACTAGTGAGTCTGCTTCAATGACATCTATTCTCAATGCGATGATCTACTCGCTCTCATCGCTCTATTCATCAGTGAACCTGATCATACGTTCACATGCAACTAGTGAGCCTGCTACAATGACGAGCCCAAAGTCGATCTCTTCGATGAGCAAGTCGACTAGTGAGTCTGCTTCAATGACACGATCATCTTCGATAACAAGCAAATTCATGAGCTTGTTTCTATATCGAAACCTCAACAGTGAGTCTGCTACAAAGACGCGTTCGATATTGATCTCGTCATCGAGTCAGTCACTCAATAGTTAGTCTGCTTGAACGACACTCAAAGTGAGCCTGCTACAATGACGAGTTCAAAGTCGATCTCTTCAATGAGCAAGTCAATCAGTGAGTCTGCTTCAATGACACGATCAATGCGATGATCTACTCACTCTCATCGCTCTACTCATCAGTGAATCTGATCATACATTCATGTGCAACTAGTGAGTCTGCTACAATGACATCATTCTACCTTGCATAGTGAGTCTGCTACAATAGGCATTTTGATTCTACACAAGACTAAGAAAATACATTCATGTGAACATGAATCGTTGAAGAGAGAAAGTAATGTTACGATTCTAGCTACGCATCTATGTTGATAGCTATGTTGATGACTATGTTGATGACTATCGTCGATCGCTCGTCGCTAGACTATAAAGTTGTTTCGAGATCAACTCTATTCAGAGTTAGCTTATGTTCTTCTGAGTCATATAGATAGTCGATTCTTCTCTTCTAGATACTTTTCTTTCTTAGCATTTATATACTCGTTACATTACACTCATATGACTCGCTCTATGCTGATCTCTAACAATTCAGATAAAGAAGTCAACTTTCGTAGAAACTACTACAACTTAATTCAAGAACAGAAAAAATTCAGCGAGTTTTATACTCAATTTCAACGACTATTCTTCTATCTAGACTATCAAGAAAAACAGCTGATTGTCGATCTAAAGAATAAAATAAATCTTCGACTTTGATTCGCTTGAATAACTCAATTAATTCAACTCAGTACTCTGAAAGAAATTCGTTTCTATCTCATTTGATTGAATAATGATCAACGAGCTATTTGAAAGATCAAGAATAGAGAAGCAATGATTAAAGCTTGAATAACTAAACAGATTATCTTCGCTGAAGAATCAGTCAAAACTACTCGTAGAATCATAGAAATGAAGATGACTGATCAGTCAAAATCACATGATGCTGTTTTGACTAACGTCAAAGAAAATGACTTACTAATCGAAAACTGCTTTCTTTGTCATAAGTCTGATCATACTTTTAAAGAGTGCTTGAATAAATCTTTCAGAATTAATGCATTAGATGACGAGTTTGATTATTCTTCAAGCTTTAATTCAGAGTCTGATTAAAAAAACTAGTCATTTCTTTCAGAATCATCAAAGAGATAGAGATCATTTCTTTGTGCAATCTAATAGACGAAATTTCATCTATCAAAGAGAACTACTTCGAAAAGTCATTTCTAGTTGATGTCATTCTATTCTCGCAAGACGAATTCTTCAAGCTATGATCTTTGATAGATAGTGACTTGATGATTTACATCTTGATTCATACAAAGCTAGTCAATCAAATATGTCAGAAGCTCGAAATTCAACTCATATGACTAGCTAAAGAGAAGTTAATAAGAGAATATGACAAAAAGCTGACGAAGAAAATCATTATTCATAAAATTCTACTCAATCTCACAGTCGAAAGTCATAAGAAATTGACTGTTTCAATGTTAATAGCTGATATAAATCATCATGACGTCATATTAGAAAAGCTCTGAATGAACAAAAATGAAATACTACTAGATATGTGAAACAATGTCATCGTTTTTTCAAATCAATTAAAAGCTTTCATTTCTGTTTTTTTGATGTTAGTCAGAGCTTTACACTCAAAATGATCACGATCATCAAATTTTTCTATCAGTTCAGCTCTCAAAGTGCTTCAATGATCAGCTTCTACTGCTTTGAAAAAGAACTTTTCTATGTTTAGTATGAAGACTGCATCTTTTCATGCACTGATTAAATGATCAAAGAAGAATTGCATCAAGATTTTCGTCATGTTGATCAAAGATATTGATAGAAAAATAGTTTACAACACTCAATGCAAACTGAACGTTCTAGACGTTGCTTTCATCAATGCATCAGCTCAAAATCTAGAAGACATCAAAGTCAAGCTATCTTTGAAATATCAGAATTTTCTCAACGTGTTTGATTGAGCTCAAGTCAATAAGCTATCATCTCATCATTCATATGATCATAAGATAAAGCTCACTAACGATGCTACTTCTTCTAGATGTCAAGCTTATTGAATGTCATTCTACAAGCTTTAAAAGATCAAAGAATATCTGAATAAAAATCTGTCAATGTTGAAATTGTGTCTAGATCATTCAATCAAAGAGACTCAGAACTGATATGTATGTATTGTTCTTTAGAAATAGCTATAACAAGACATTAAGAATACAGAAGAGAAAGAGTGCAAGCTTTTCTATAAATAATGACTTGAGATTGTGCTAGACTCAATACAGATGTGATGTAATAGATCAGATGTGTTTATCTAAAAGAATGATGAAAGAAATGAATTGTTACAATTCTAGTCTTCGTCTATTCTTCATCTAGTCTTCGCCTGATTTCATTCTAATCAAGTCTAGCGAAAATCTGATTTAGAGATGATATCATTGAAACTCTGCATCATATGTGTAAGACGTCAACTCAATCGAGTCTAGCACAGAACTGAGAAACACACATATAAGAATTGAGTTCTTTTCTGTAAATACTTTTCTTTCTTAGCATTTATCTATTAGTTAAATGACATCTCTATGACTCGCTCTAGATCGATCTCTAACAGTAGATAAATGCTAATCAACTACTCTGCTATCGACGTGTAGACGATATGAAATAACCTACTTCGTTTATTCAGAAAATTCGCAAGAAATTCTTTGAATTACTTTCATCAAAACACATCTTCAAATTTACTCAAATTTACTCAAATTTATCAAATCAATCACTTAATCAAATCTATCTATTTATCTTTCTCACAATGACATGCAACTTCGAATCAGTCGAGTTATGAACAGCTCATCTGCTTAGAAGCATTGTTAGTAAATGCATTTTCATTATTTCTTTTGATGTTTCAGCTGAATCTCAGAATGTCGCTATCTCATGAGACATTAACACAAGTCAACAACTTTGTCAATGAGCTATCAATCAGTCAGACGAAATTATCAAGATGTTGATTGAGTTAAAAGATCAACAAGACATGATTTTGAAACTCAACAAGCAATGAATCAATGTTTAAGTTAATCACATCAAGAAACTTGATGAGCTAAAGATCAATTAAATGACAATAAATACTTAAAAAGAGATTATCATTGAACTACGAGAGAAAGTTTTGAGTCTAAAAAAGAAACAGCGTTCAGCGAATCAGTCTTGATTTCATCAATCTACTGAATCTCAAGTTTCTATAAAATCTCTATCTTGTCAATCTATCAAGAATCATACTTGACGTGACTCATTCACTTTATTTAATAATGATCATCACAAGTCTTTCAAGTTTTCAAACTCATCTGTATTCATCAATGAAGATGAATCAACATGAAATAGCTGAAGAATCAAGATGAATGACAAGCTTCAGACAAATGTTGATTTCTTCGATAATGAGAATATCTATATTGTCTATGTAATATCTAGACTAGAAGATGATGCTGCTGAACATATTTTCACTTGACATCATCATGATGCTTTGCATTCTTACATCTTGATCTACGAGCTATTTGAGCATCTGAAAGAAATATACAATGAACTGAATAGAAATCAAAAGTGTCATCATGAGTACAACGCTCTGAGATAAACAGACAAGTTTTTCAATGTTTTCTACTTCAACTTTATGAAGTTATTCAACTATCTAAACTATGATGATCACATTCTGATGAATGATCTTCAGAATAAAATCAATAATCGCTTGCAGAATATTTTATTAATCTGTTCAGAGAATTTTACTTCGCTCACTCGCTTAAGAATCTTTCTTCAAGATGTGAATAATAAACAACGAGTCAACTATCAGCTACGCAGTTAGCTTTGCACTGTCATCATCAAAGTCTCTGTTGTATCTGATAAATGCGTTGTTACTTCATTGTCAATGATGACTTTGATAATTGAATATGTCAAGTCAACTATCTTTTCTACATCTAAATCAGTCAGATCGTTTATCGTTTGCTATATTTGCAAGATTTCAGATCACTTATTCAAGAACTGCTTTCAGAACAAGATCAATACTTCAGCATTTTATGTTTTCATCTTTCGTCTACATGAGATCATCATTTCGAAGAATAAGAAGAATGAGAAAATGTCTTCTTTCAAAGATAGCGAGGCAAAAAACTAGAGATTTTCATCAAAGATGCAATGAAAGAGATGTTAATTTCTTCAATGATAAGCATGTTAAATGATTCTTTTGCTTTTGAATCTTTGACTATTGAATATGTACTTTCTAACAATGAAATTAGTTACTCATTGAAGTCATTGATTGACATCGAAGCTGCTGACTATTCATTCATTGATGAAGTGATTGCACAGATTATTTATAATCAGTTGCAAATTGAGTTTCTGACTTTGATCAAAGCGAAGTCAATTCAAGAATTTGATAATCATTATGTTAAAAAACTTATTACTCATGTCATTTATTTGAATCTGACTGTTCAAGATCATACAATTGACACAGCTTCTATGTTGATCACTCGATTAAATCAACATCAAATGATTCTTGAAAAAACATGAATGAACAAAATCAATCTTGTTAGAAGTTGATCTAGAGTGAGTCATAGAAGTGTCATTTAACTAATAGATAAATGTTAAGAAAGAAAAGTATCTACAGAAAAAAACTCGATTCTTATATGTGTATTTCTCAACTCTGTGCTAGACTTGATTGAGTTGACATCTTACACATATGATGCAGAGTTTCAATGATATCACTTCTAGATCAAATTCTCGCTAGACTCAATTAGAATGAAATTAGATGAAGATTAGAATCATAACATTACTCTTTCTTCTTGACTATTCATGTTCACATGAATGTTGTTTCTTAGTGCGCTTTTCTTGAATATCTGATATGAAATTCATCAATCATCTTTTGAGCATTCATAAACTCGTCATCGTCAGCGTTATATCAGTTGAGATCATTGTCATAGTTCTTTCATTTGACTCGATATTGAAGTTGTTTTCAATATCATCAAGAGTTCAATATATTGTTGATTTTTCATTTATTTTCATCGTTTATTACTATTGATTTCAAGAGTTCATTCTTCTGATCAGACAGAGAATCATTAATGACGAGATGAAGAAGCTCTGAATGAAATACATCATGTATACGCATAGTTTCAGATAGTTTCAATTTATAGAATGAGTCAACGAGATCAATGATCTGAAAAGAATCAAGCATCTTGTCATTCAATTTTTTGAAGAATCTCGCTGTAATGATGTTTCATTCATTCAGAAACATCTTTGATTCAATCTTGTAATTGATCTTCTTTTTATGCTTGTTAGCTTGATTCATCATTTGTTTTTGTGTTTTGATCAGAGCTTCATGAGCAAAGATTAGTGTCTTATTTATGTGATTGAATATATCTTCAACTCAAGTGATCTGCAGACGTTCGCGAATGCTTTCATACTCGATGATGTTAGAATCGAAGCTTATATGAGAATGAAAGCTCTTGTTCATGAAGAAGAGAATCAAGAAAATGACTGAGAACAAGATGTTATTATTAACAAACTCAATCATGAATAGTCACTTAGATCAGTCGTTCTGCATATATGAACAGAAAGAACGAAGATATCGCTCGACATTTTGATTGACTTGTTCGCTTTGATCATCAATCTGAAAGTGATAAATGATGAATAATCAAAGAGAAATGCTCAGTCATTTGCAAAGAAACTTTCAAAGAATGAAGATGAACTGAGAATCTCAATCAAATACAATGAAGCTTGATAAATCGTGAGTTCAATATACTCATTGAAGCAACATTTCAGCTGTCTTTTTGACTGTGATATCTTCATCATTAATGATGCAAGAAATATAATGTCTTTCTTTCAACAATCTGCAGATTGTTATGATTCTAGCTACGCATCTATGTTGATAGCTATGTTGATGACTATGTTGATGACTATGTTTCTGACTATCGTCGATCGCTCGTCACTAGACTATCGAGTTGTTTTGAAGTCAATTTTATTCAGAGTTAGCTTATGTTCTTCTGAGTCATATAGATAGTCGATTCTTTTCTTCTAGATACTTTTCTTTCTTAGCATTTATATACTCGTTACATTACACTCATATGACTCGCTCTATGCTGATCTCTAACATTATATAAATGCTTCTTCGTTACAGGCGAAGTGAAATAATCTGCATCGATCTTCGAGTGCTTCTGTCGACTCTTCAACTCACTATCAACATTTGATCTAGCCGACTTGCAATCGTCAGTAACACTCACTTTCTTCTTCTCTTGTGCGCTGATCAGCGAGGTTAAATAAACGATCGAAATCATTCGACTAGATCAAAGATCAGCGAATTAATCGTTCATTCAGATTCGCAAGAGATTCTTCGAATTTGTTGAACAATCAAACGAGGTCAGTCTATGACTGCGTGAAGTCTCTACTTCAAAGAGCAATCAAAGAAATCAGTTTAGAACTGCGTGAAGTCTCTATCTCGATGAGCAAACTCTCAGTGAGTCTGCTTCAATGACATCTATTCTCAATGTGATGATCTACTCGCTCTCATCGCTCTATTCATCAGTGAATCTGATCATACATTCACGTGCAACTAGTGAGTCTGCTACAATGACGAGCTCAAAGTCGATCTCTTCAATGAGCAAGTCGATCAGTGAGTCTGCTTCAATGACATCATCAAAGCGATGATCTATTCATCTTCATCGCTCTATCTATCAGTGAATCGATTCATCAATTCAATCATGTGCAAATAGTGAGTCTGCTACAAAGACGTCTTTCGTCAACGCGATGATCTATCTACTCACATCGCTCTACCCATCAGTGAATCTGATCAAACGTTCATGTGCAACTAGTGAGTCTGCTACAATGACATCTTTCGTCAATGCAATGATTCATCTACTCACATCATTCTACCTATCAGTGAATCGATCTGTCGACTCGTTCGCGTGCAACTAGTGAGTCTGCTACAATGACATTCTCAATGCGATGATTTACTCGCTCTCATCGCTCTATTCATCAGTGAATCTGATCAAACATTCATGTGCAACTAGTGAGTCTGCTACAATGACATCATTCTACCTTGCATAGTGAGTCTGCTACAATAGACATTTCGATTTTACACAAGACTAAGAAAATACATTCATGCAAACATGAATCATTGAAGAGAAGAGATACTGTTACGATTCTAGCTACGCATCTATGTTGATAACTATGTTGATGACTATGTTGATGACTATGTTTCTGACTATCATCGATCGCTCGTCACTAGACTATTGAGTTGTTTCGAAGTCAATTTTATTCAGAGTTAGCTTATGTTCTTCTGAGTCATATAGATAGTCGATTCTTCTCTTCTAGATACTTTTCTTTCTTAGCATTTATATACTCGTTACATTACACTCATATGACTCGCTTTATGCTGATCTCTAACACAGATGACAGTCAGAATAGCGTTGTAATCATACAAATCAGATAGATCAATAATGAAGTTCATGACTATGTTCTGTCATCGCTGTTCAGATATAAATAAAGATTGAAGCAAGTCATTTGATTTATTTCTTGATATCTTTGAACGTTGACATACATAGCAGTTTTGAATATATTGATCTATCGTTTTTCGCATAGACGATCAATAGTAGTTTTGTTTGATGATTTTCACAGTTCTAAAAATATCGAAATGATCTATTGAGAATTGATCATACATCTCATGAATCAGATTCATTTGTAGAAGTTCATTGAATGAGACTCATAGCTGACTGTCTTTGTATAAGATTTCATTCTGAACTTAACAATTCTTCAGCTTGATATCTTTGCATTATGCTTCGTTTCTTGCTATTGCTTCGCGAAATAGTGTACAATTCTTGTCGATTTCATTAGTTTCAAGAATCTGTTTATAGATTGATTGATCATTATTCTTCTTTAAATCAGCAATCTTCATTCAATTCAATGTCAGAATAGTAGTTCTTTAATATCAAACGCGTTCATCATTGAAATCTCTAGACATGAAGTCAGCTTGATGAGTTAATGCATTAATCTTAATGTTTTGTTTATCAGATTGATACATTATCTTGAAGTTGAAGTCAACTAACTTCTGAACTCAACGCATCTGTCATTGATTCAGCTTCTTGTCTTTCATCAATGAAATGAGCGCTTGATGATCAATGAACATCTTGATAGAAATGTTGATCAGCTTCAGTTCAAATCATCAGTGTTCAAAAGTTCAAATTATGATCAGCAGTTTCTTATTGTATATCTTGTAGTTGCATTCAGCAGAAGACATGTTCTTGCTATAAAAGACAATTGAATGTAAAACATTTTCGTCATCATATTGAGACAGAACTTCATCGTTGACGTAATTGAATGAGTCAATTTCAAGAATAGCTTCATGAGTTTAATTAAAGTGACGTAGTATAAAAGTCTCGATCATACATCTCTTCATATGATCGAAGACAATCTGACAAACTTCATTTCATTCAAATATGATCTTCTTTTGAATGAGTTGAATCATTGAATGAACAATCTTTGAAAAGTTCTTGATGAAGTGTTGATAGAAGTTGCAAAAGTCAATGAAGAACTGCATCTGAGTGAGATTATTGAGTGTAGATCAATCAATAACTGCTTGTATCTTTCGAGAATTCATCTTAAGTTTCTCGATTGACATCAAAAGTTCTAAAAAGATGATTTTCTGAACATGAAACTTGCATTTATTGATGTTTATCTGTAGATCAGCTTCTCGTAGTTTATTCAAGATCAATCATACATGTTGCTTATGTTTCTTCAATGTCTTGCTGTAAATGATAATGTCATTTAGATAGATCTGACAAAACTGATGAAGATATTTGAACAGCACATTGTTCATATAGTGTTAATAGAATGTTGATTCGTTGATTAATTCAAAGAGCATTACATGATATTTGTATGAGTCGAAGAAGATGATAAAGATAGTCAGATCTTTGCTATCTGAGTGCATTTGCAGTTTATTGAACACAACAATGATGTTCAATTGAATCAGATATTTGCTTTCTTGTATAAAAGCGAAAGTCTCGTTTATCAAGAGCAAAGAATAGCAATCTCGTTTGATCAAAGCATTGAGCTTTCTGTAGTCAATGCAGAAACGCAGACTTTCGTCTTTCTTTTCAGTGAACAAGATGAGCGAGATGTATGAGACGAAGCTGAAGAAAATGAACTCTTTGTTCAGATGTTCAATCAGATACTTCTTTATCTTCTGAAGCTTGTGATCAAACATCTGATATAATCTGCTTCGTGAAAGCATTCTCTTGTCAATCAACTCAATCTTGTGATCATAGAAACGATGAGATGATAATTGATCAATCATTGTTTGATTGAATACGTCTAGATAGTCGTGATATTCAGAAAGAAGCTTGATCTTGACTTGCTCAAGAATCTTGACGTGTGAAAGCTCATGTAGATTCACTTCTTCAAGCTTATTCTCAGCTGTAGTTATGAGTTAATCAATTTTCAAGATAATAACAGCAAAGATCTTGACATTTGATCATTTGACTAACATTCTATAAACTGCTGTCTTTATCATTGATATGTTCATTGAACTGAAAGTTGACTTCAGACTGAACGTTGATTTAGAGTTGATGTTAAACGAAATTGCGTCACATGATTTTGACTGTTCAATTAGTTTAACTGACTTCTCATTGAACTGACTGAAAGAGAGTGATTTCTGACTGATTTGAGATGTAACGAAAGTGAAAAATCTCTTCAGTATATGAGTAGAAGTCAAGCTCTTTTATTTCATGATTGAATTATTGCTTGTGAATAGAACAATCAATTTCAAATTGAGAGTGAAATTTGAAAATTGAAGAGAATTGATTTGCATATCAATTACTAGATCGATTTTGTTCATTCATGTTTTTTTGAGAATCATTTAATGTTGATTTAATTGAGTGATCAACATAGAAGTTGTGTCAATCATATGATCTTGAACAGTCAGATTTAAATAAATGACATGAATAATGAGTTTTTTAGCATAATGATCATCAAATTCTTGAATTGACTTCGCTTTGATCAAAGTCAGAGACTTGATTTGCAACTGATCATAAACAATCTGCGCGATCACTTCATCAATGAATAAATAGTCAGCAGCTTTGATGTCAATCAATGACTTCAATGAGTAACTAATTTCATTGCTAGAAAGTACACATTCAATAGTCAAAGATTCAGAAGCAAAAAAATCATCTGATATGCTCATTGTTGAAGAAATTAACATCTTTTTCATCATGTCTTTGATAAAAGTCTCTAGTTTTTTGTCTCGCTATCTTTGAAAGAAGACATTTTCTCATTCTTCTTATTCTTCGAAATGACAATCTCATGTAGATGAAGAATGAAAACATGAAATGTTGAAGTGTTGATCTTGTTCTGAGAACAGTTTTTGAATAAGTGATCTGAAATTTTGCAAATATAGCAAATGATAAACGATCTGATTGACTCAGATGTAAAAAAGATAGTTGACTTGATATATTCAATTATCAAAGTCGTCACTGACAATGAAGTAGCAATGCATTTATCAGATATGACAGAGACTTTGATGATGACAGTGCAAAGCTAACTGTGTAGCTGATAGTTGACTCGTTGTTTATTATTCACATCTTGAAGAAAGATTCTTAAGCGAATGAATGAAGTAAAATTCTCTGAACAGATTGATAAAGCATTCTGCAAGTGATTATTGATTTTATTCTGAAGATCATTTATCAGAGTGCAATCATTGTAGTTTAGATAGTTGAATAACTTCATAAAGTTGAAGTAGAAGACATTGAAAGACTTGTCTGTTTATTTCAGAGCGTTGTACTTGCAACGACACTTTCAATTTCTATTCAGTTCATCGTATATTTCTTTCAGATGCTCAAATAGCTTGTAGATTAAGAAATAAGAATGCGAAGCATCATGATGATGTTAAGCAAAGATATGTTCAGCAGCATCATCTTTTAGTCTAGATATCACATAGACAATACAAATATTCTCATTATCAAAGTGATTGACATTTGTCTGAAGCTTGTCGTTCATCTTGATTCTTCAGCTGTCTCATGTTGATTCATCTTCGTCAATGAATACAGATGAGTTTGAAAACTTGAAAGACTTGTGATGATCATTATTGAATAAAGTGAATGAGTCACGTTGAGTATGATTCTCGATAGATTGACAAGATAGAGATTTCGTAGAAACTCAAGATTCAGTAGATTGATGAGATCAAAGATGATTCACTAAACGCTGTTTCTTTTTTAGACTCAAGACTTTCTTTCATAGTTTGATGATAGTTTCTTCTTGAGTGTCTATTGTCATTTGATTGATCTCTAGCTCATCAAGTCTCTTGATGTGATTGACTTGAACATTGATTCATTGCTTGTTGAGTTTCAAAGTCATGTCTCGTTAATCTCTTAGCTCGATCAGCATCTTGATGATTTCATCTGACTGATCAATAGCTCATTGACAAAGTTGTTGACTTATGTTGATGTTTCATGAGATAGCAACATTCTGAGATTCAGCTGATACATCAAAGAAAATAATGAAAACGCGTCTGCTAGCAATGCTTCTAAGCAGACGAGCTGTTCGTGACTCGACTGATTCGAAGTCGTGTGTCATTGTGAGAAAGATAGATAGATAAATTTGATTGTGATAAAGTTGAGTGATGTGTTTTGATGAAAGTAATTCAAAGAATCTCTTGCGAATTTTCTGAATAGAAGTAGATTATTTCATATCATCTACACATCGATAGCAGAATAGTTGATTAGCATTTATCTACTGTTAGAAATCGATCTAGAGCGAGTCATAGAGATGTCATTTAACTAATAGATAAATGCTAAGAAAGAAAAGTATCTACAGAAAAGAACTTGATTCTTATATGTGTATTTCTCAGCTCTGTGCTAGACTCGATTAGAATGAAATCAGATGAAGACTAAATGAAGAATAGATGAAGACTAAAATCATAACAACAAGCAATATGTACAATTGATTTTAAATAGACTACGAGAAGCTGATTTACAGATAGACATCAATAAACGCAAGTTTCATGTTCAGAAAATCATCTTTTTAGAACTTTTGATGTCAACCAAGAAACTTAAGATGAATTCACGAAAGATATAAGCAGTAGTTGATTGATCTACACTCAATAATCTCACTCAGATGCAGTTCTTCATTGACTTCTGCAATTTTTATCAACGCTTCATTAAGAACTTTTCAAAGATTGTTTGTTCAATGATTCAACTCACGCAAAAGAAGATCATATTTGAATAAAATGAAGTCTGTCAAACTGCATTTGATCACATGAAGAGACATATGACTGAGACTTTTATACTTCGTCACTTTGATCAGATTTGCGATTTCATTCTTGAAATCAACTCATTCAACTACGTCAATGATGAAGTTCTGTCTCAATATGATGATGAAAGTGTTCTACATTCAATTGCTTTCTATAGCAAGAACATGTCTTCTGCTGAGTGCAACTACGAGATATACAATAAGAAACTGCTGATCATAATTTGAGCTTTTGAATATTAACAACTTGAACTGAAGCTGATCAACATTTCTATCAAGATGTTCATTGATCATCAAGCACTCATCTCATTGATGAAAGACAAAGAGCTGAGCAAACATCAGATGCATTGAGTTCAGAAGTTAGCTGACTTCAACTTCAAGATAATGTATTGATCTGACAAACAGAACATTAAGATTGATGCATTAACTCATTGAGCTGACTTCGTGCTCAGAGATTTCTATGATGAATGCATTTGCTATCAATGAATTACTATTCTGACGTTGAATTGAATGAAGATTGCTGATCTAAAGAAGAATGTCAGCAAGTCAATTTATAAATAAGTTCTTGACGTGAATGAAATCGACGAGAATTGTACGCTACTTCGCGAAGCAATAGCAAGAGACGAGACACAATATGAAGATATCAAGCTGAAGAATTGTCGAGTTCAGAATGAAATCTTATACAAAGACAGTCAGCTATGAGTTTTGTTCAACGAGCTTTTACAAATGAATCTGATTTGTGAGATACACGATCAATCATCAGTTGATCATTCTGATATTCTTAGAACTGTGAAAGTCATAAAGCGAAACTACTATTGATCATTCATGCGAAAAACGATAAATCAATATATTCGAAACTGCTATATCTGTCAACGCTCAAAGACATCTAGAGATAAATCAAATGACTTGCTTCAATCTCTATTTATATCTGAACAGCGATGACAAGACATAGTCATGAACTTCATTATCAATCTATTTGATTCATATGATTACAACGTTATTCTGACTGTCATCTGCAGATTGTTGAAAGAAAGACATTATATCTTTTGCATCATTGATGATGAAGATATTACAGTCAAAAAGACAGCTGAAATGTTGCTTCAATGAGTATATTGAACTTACGATTTATCAAGCTTCATTGTATTCAATCAAGATTCTCAGTTCATCTTCATTCTTTGAAAGTTTCTTTGCAAATGACTGAGCATTTCTCTTCAATTGTTCATCATCTATCATTCTCAGATTGATGATCAAAGCAAACAAGTCAATCAGAATGTTGAGTGATATCTTCATTTCTTTTATTCATACATGCAGAACAACTGATTCAAGTGACTACTTATGATTGAGTTTATTGACAATAACGTTTTGTTCTCAGTCATCTTCTTAACTCTCTTCTTCATGAACAAGAACTTTCATTCTCATATGAGCTTCAACTCTGACATCATCGAGTATGAAAGCATTCACGAACGTCTGCAGATCACTCAAGTTGAAGATATATTTAATCACATGAATAAGATACTGATCTTCGCTCGCGAAGCTCTGATCAAAACATGAGAGCAAATGATGAATCAAATTAACAAGCATAGAAAGAAGATTAATTACAAGATTGAATTAAAGATGTTTTTGAATGAACAAAACATCATTACAGCGAGATCTTTCAAAAAATTGAATGACAAGATGCTCAACTCATTTTAAATCACTGAGTCTGTTGACTCATTTTATAAGTTGAAACTATTAAAGATTATGCATATACATGATGTATTTCATTCAGAGCTTCTTCATTCTGTCATCAATGATTCTCTGTTTGATCAAAAGAATGAATCTTCGAAGTCAATAGTGATAAACGATGAAAATGAATGAAAAATCGATGATATACTGAACTTTCAACGCTATAAAAGACGACTTCAATATTGAGTCAAATAAAAGAGTTATGACAACGATCTCAACTGATATAACGCTGACGATGACAAATTTATGAACGCTCAAAAGATGATTGATGACTTTCATATCAAATATTCAAGAAAAGCGCACTAAGAAATAACATTCATGTGAACATGAATAGTCAAGAAGAGAAGATAATGTTATGATTCTAGTCTTCGTTTATTCTTCGTCTAGTCTTCATCGAGTTTCATTTTAATCGAGTCTAGTGAAAATCTGATTTATAGATGATGTCTGTTAGAAGTCAGCATAGAGCGAGTCATATGAGTGTAATGTAACGAGTATATAAATGCTAAGAAAGAAAAGTATCTAGAAGAGAAGAGTCGACTATCTATATAATTCAGAAGAACATAAGCTAACTCTGAATAGAGTTGACTTCAAAACAAGTCTATGCTTTAGCGACGAGCGATTGACGATAGTTCTCAGAATAGTCAACATAGCTATCAATGAAGATGCGTAGCTAGAATCATAACAATGTCATTGAGATTCTGCATCATATGTGTAAGACGTTAACTCAATCAAGTTTAGCACAGAGTTGAGAAACATACATATAAGTTGAGTTCTTTTCTATAAATACTTTTCTTTCTTAGCATTTATTTATTAGTTAAATGACATCTCTATGACTTGCTTTAGATTGATCTTTAACAAGTATCTTGCTGTTGCATTTCAGCATATCACAACAGCTTAATTAACTGAAAAAGAGTTTGATGATTTTATTGAATTCATTCTTTTTGTATTGTCAGAATCAGAATTCACATTTCAGATTTTGAAGAAGAGTTTGAACAGAACTTAAAATGTCAAGAGCTTGTCTTTTCTGCTGATTCTTTACATTGTAAATGTCATGTCAAGTGAAGAAAGAGTTTTTCTCATCAACATTAAGTCAAAGATGAGTTAAAATCTGTGTTGATTTAACTTCAACTTTGATAAGAAAGCTTATTGACTTCTGAATCTTTTTTATCATGATCAATCTTCAAAGAGTTGAATGAGCTGAAACAAGTGTAGAAGTGTTATGATTCTAGCTACACATTTTTGTTGATAGTTATGTTAATGACTATTTTGAGAATTATTGTTGATCACTCATTGCTAAAGCATAAACTTGTTTTGAAGTCAACTTTATTCATGTTATGATTCTAGTCTTGTCAGACTCAGTCTTCTAGTCTTGTCAGATCTATTCTCGCTTCGTCATCTTGACTAGTTTCTATTGAGCCTAGCGTCGACTGAGAAACACATATATGTAGCCAGCTTCTTTTCTGTAGCTACCTTTCTTTCTTAGCATTTATCTTCTAGTTAAATGACATTCATATTGACTTATTCTATGCTGATCTTTAACAATTCAAAGTTAACTTATGTTCTTCTGAATCATATAAATAGTTGACTTTTCTCTTCTAGATACTTTTCTTTCTTAGCATTTATATACTCATTACATTACATTCATATGACTCATTCTATGCTGATTTTTAACATTATATATGTTAAAGATCTGTCTAAAGCGAGTCAGATAGAGATGTCATTTAACTAGAAGATAAATGCTAAGAAAGAAAGATAGTTACAGAAAAGAAGCTGACTACATATGTGTATTTCTCAGTCGACGCTAAACTCAATAGAAACTAATCAAGATGATGAAGCTAGAATAAATCTGACAAGACTAGAATCATGACATTACTCTCTTTTCTTGACTATTCATGTTTGCATGAATGTTGTTTCTTAGTGCGCTTTTCTTGAATATTTGATATGAAAGTCATCAATCATCTCTTGAGCATTCATAAATTTGTCGTCGTCAGCGTTATATCAGTTGAGATCATTGTCATAGTTCTTTCATTTGACTCGATATTGAAGTCATCTTTTATAGCGTCAAAAGTTTAGTATATCATTGATTTTTCATTCATCTTCATCTTTTATCACTATTGATCTTGAAGATTCATTCTTTTGATCAGACAGAGAGTCGTCGACGACAAAATGAAGCAGATCAGAATGAAATACATCATGAATATGCATAAACTCTGATAATTTCAGTTTATATGAAGAGTCGATGAAATCTAAATTGATGAAAGAATCAAGCATTTTGTCATTCAGCTTCTTGAAAAATCTCACTGTAATGATGTTTCTTTCATTCAGAAACATCTTTGATTCAATCTTGTAATTGATCTTCTTTCTATGCTTGTTAGTTTAATTCATCATTTGCTCTCATGTTTTGATCAGAGCTTCGCAAGCGAAGATCAGTGTTTTATTTATGTGATTGAATATATCTTTGACTTGAGCAATCTGCAGACGTTCGCGAGTGCTTTCATACTCGATGATGTCAAGGTCAAAGCTCATATGAGAGTGAAAGTTCTTGTTCATGAAAAAGAGAATCAAGAAGATGACTGAAGACAAGACGTTATTGTCAACAAACTCAATCATGAGTAGTCACTTGAATCAGTTGTTCTGCATGTATGAACAGAAGAAATGAAGATATCACTCAACATTCTGATTGACTTGTTTGCTTTGATCATCAATCTGAGAATGATAGATGATGAATAATCAAAGAGAAATGCTCAGTCATTTGCAAAGAAACTTTCAAAGAATGAAGATGAACTGAGAATCTCAATTGAATACAATGAAGCTTGATAAATTGTGAGTTCAATATACTCATTGAAGCAACATTTCAGCTGTCTTTTCGACTGTGATATCTTCATCATCAGTGATGCAAGAAATATAATGTCTTTCTTTCAACAATCTGCAGATGACAGTCAGAATAGCGTTGTAGTTGTACGAATCAGATAGATTGATAATGAAATTCATGACTATGTTCTGTCATCGCTGTTCAGATATAAATAGAGATTGAAGCAAATCATTTGATTTATTTCTAGATGTCTTTGATCGTTGACAAACATAGCAGTTTTGAATATATTGATCTACTGTCTTTCACATGAATGATTAATAGTAGTTTCATTTGATGATTTTCATCATTCTAAGAATATTGAGATGATCTATTGAGAATTGATCGTGCATCTCACGAATCAGATTCATTTGCAGAAGTTCATTGAATGAGACTCATAATTGACTGTCTTTGTATAAGATTTTATTCTGAATTCAACAATTCTTCAGCTTGATGTCTTTGCATTGTGCTTCGTCTCTTTCTATTGCTTCGCGAAGTAGAGTACAATTCTTGTTGATTTCATTCACGTCAAGAACTTGTTTATAAATTGACTCGCTGACGTTCTTCTTTAAATCAGCAATCTTCATTTGATTCAACGTCAGAATAGTAGTTCTTTGATATTGAACGCGTTCATCATTGAAATCTCTGAGCACGAAGTCAGCTCGACAAGTTAATGCATCAATCTTAATGTTCTGTTTGTCAGATCAATACATTATCTTGAAGTTGAAATCAGCTAGCTTCTGAACTCAGCGCATCTGATGTTTACTCAGCTCTTTATTCTTCATTAATGACGTCAGAGCTTGATGATTGATGAACATCTTGATTGATAGCTCAGTCAATTTCAGCTCAGATCATCAATGCTCAAATGCTCAAATGATCGCTAGTAGCTTCTTGTCATAAATCTCATAATTGCACTCAGCGAAGCTCAGATTCTTGCTGTAGTAGATCATCGAATGCAATATTTCTTCATCATCATATTGAGAAAGTATATCATTGTTGACGTAGTTGAATGAGTCTGTTTCAAGAATAGTCTTTTTATTCTGATCAAAATGACGAAGAATAAATGCTTCAGTCATTTGTTTCTTCATATGATCAAAGATCATTTGACAAGCGTGATTTCATTCAAATATCATCTCTTTTTGAGTGAGTTGAATCAGAGAATGAACAATCTTTGAAAAGTTCTTTATAAAATGTTGATAGAAGTTGCAGAAGTCGACGAAGAACTGCATCTGAGTGAGATTTGTAGAAGTAAATCATTTGACTACTGCTTGTGTTATGATTCTAGTCTTCGTCTATTCTTCATCTAGTCTTCGCCTGATTTCATTCTAATCGAGTCTAGTGAGAATCTGATCTAGAGATTGTTAGAAGTCTGTCTAGAGCGAGTCGGATAGAAGTGTCATTTAACTAGAAGATAAATGCTAAGAAAGAAAGATAGCTACAGAAAAGAAGCTGGCTACATATGTGTGTTTCTCAGTCGACGCTAGGCTCAATAGAGACTAGTCAAGGTGACGAAGCGAGAATAGGCCTGACAAGGCTAGAAGGCTGAGCCTGGCAAGGCTAGAATCGTGACATTACTCCTTCCCTTCGACGATTCATGTTCGCATGAATGTATTTCCTGCTCGATTCGATTGATTGCTCAATCATGATTTCACAGGCTCAGACTCATTAAATTCTGATTGACTGAATAGTCGAAAGCGCTTCTAGCGCGATTTGTTCGAATATTGAATATGAAAATCGTCAACTACCTTCTGAGCGTTCATAAATTCGTCGTCATCAGCGTTGTATCAATTGAGATCATTGTCATAGTCATTTCATTTGACTCTATACTGAAGCCGTCTTCGATATCGACGAAAATTCAATATATCGTCGATTTCCCATTCGTCTTCGTCGTTTACCACTATTGAATCTGAGGGTTCGTTCTTTTGATCAGGCAAGAGGTCGTCGACGGCAGAGCGAAGCAGATCAGGATGAAATACATCATGAACACGCATAGACTCTGATAATTTCAGTTTATATGAAGAGTCGACGAAATCTAGATTGGTGAAAGAATCGAGCATTTTGTCATCTAGCTTCTTGAAAGATCTCGCTGTAACGATGTTTCTTTCATTCAGAAACATCTTTGATTCGATCTCGTAATCAACTTCTTTTCTATGCTTATTGACTTGTTTCATCATTTGTTCTCGTGTTTTGGCTAGCGACTCGCGAGCAAACTTCAGTGTTTTGTTCATATGTTCAGATATATTCTCGGCTTTAGCCGTCTGCAAGCGTTCACGGAAACTTTCATATTCGCTGACATCGAGTTCAAAGCTCATACGAGAATGGAAGCCTTTGTTTAGAAAGAAAGAGATCGAGAAGATGGCTGAGAACAGAGCATTATTGTCGGCGAACTCGATCATGGGTAGTAGCTTAGCCCAGTCATCCTGCATGTACGAACAGAAGAATCGAAGATATCTTTCGACGTTCTGATTGACTCGTTCACTTTGACCGTCGGTTTGAGAGTGGTAGGCAGTGAATAATCGAAGGTTAATGCTCAGCCTTTTACAAAGGAACTTTCATAGGATGAAGGTAAATTGAGGGTTTCGATTCGAAACAATGAAATCGAGTAAATCGTGTATTCGATATATTCACTGAAGCATTAGCTCTGCTGTTTTTTCTGCTGTGATTTCTTCGTCATCAGTAGAACAAGAGATATAGTGTCGTTTCTTTGTCAGTCTACATATCACTGTTAGTATGACGTTTTTGCCTTCCGAAAGAGGTAAGTCGATGATGAAATTCATGACTATGTTCTTTCATCGCTGTTCGGGTATGGGTAGAGAATGTAGTAGTTCATTGAATTTATCTCGAGAAGTCTTTGATCGCTGGCAAATGTAGCAGTTTCGAATATATCGATCTATTGTCTTTCGCATTGAAGATCAATAGTAGTATCTTCTTATGACCTTCATCGTTCTGAGAATTTCGGAATGATCAATAGAAGGTTGATCGTGAACTTCTCGAATTAGCTTCATTTGAAGGTGCTCATCGAAGAAAACTCATAGAAGATCACTTCGATATAGTATTCCGTTCTGAACTCAGCAATCTCTTAATTTAGTACCTTCGTATTGAGCTTCATCTTTTAATACGACTTCACGAAGTAGAATACAATTCTCGTTGATTCTGTTAGCTTCTAGAATCAATCGATAAATTGATTCATCGTTCTCTTTCTCTTCTAGATCAGCGATTTTCATTCGATTCGACGTGAGAATTGTAGTTCGCTGATAGCGACATCATTCATTCTCGAGACTTCTAGGAACTGAATCGGCTCGACGAGTCAATGTATCGACTTTGATGTTTTGTTTGCCTGAGCGATACATGATTTTGAAGTTGAAGTCGACGAGCTTTTGTACTCAGCGCATTTGACGTCTACTTAGCTCTTTATCTTTCATTAATGACGTTAAAGCTTGATGATCAGTGAACATCTTGATGAGTAGCTCAGTCAATTTCAGCTCAGATCGTCAATGCTCGAAGGCACGAATGATTGCTAGTAGTTTCTTGTCATAGATCTCGTAATTGCACTCAGCGAGACTCAGATTCTTGCTGTAGTAGATCATCGAGTGCAATGTTTCTTCGTCGTCATACTGAGAAAGTATGTCATCGTTGACGTAGTCGAATGAGTCTGTTTCAAGAATAGTCTCTCTATTCTGATCAAAATGGCGAAGAATAGAAACTTCAGTCATTCGTTTCTTCATATGATCAAAGGTCGTTTGACAAGCTTGATCTCATTCAAATATCATCTCTTTTTGAATTAGTTGAATCAGAGAACGAACAATCTTCGAAAAGTTCTTTATAAAACGTCGATAGAAATTGCAGAAGTCGACGAAGAACTGCATCTGAGTGAGGTTTGTAGAAGTAGATCATTCGACTACTGCTTGTACTTTTCTGAGATTCATCTTTAGTTCTTCGATGAATAGCAATAGTCTCAGAAAGAAGATCTTCTGAACATGAAACTCGCATTTGTTTATATTCATCTGAAGATCGATCTCTCGTAGTCTATGTAGAACTAGTCGTACGTGTTTCTTATGTTTCTTCAGTGTTTTGCTGTAGATGATAATGTCATCTAGATAGGCCTGACAAAACTGATGAAGATAGTCAAATAGCACGTCGTTCATATAGTGTTGATAGAAAGTCGAGTCGTTGATTAATTCAAAAGACATCACGTGATATTTGTAGAAATCAAAAGAGATAATAAAGATAGTCAAATCTTCGCTTCTCGAATGCATGCGTAGTTTGTTGAAGATGACTATTATATTCAATCGAGTCAGATACTTGCTATCTTGAATACAAGCGAGAGTTTCGTCTATTAAGAGTAGAGAGTAGCGATCTCGTTTGATCAAAGCATTGAGCTTTCTATAATCGACGCAGAAACGCAAACTATCGTCTTTCTTTTCGACGAATAGTATGAGCGAAGCGTATGAGATCGAGCTAGAAGATATAAAGCTCTTATTCAGATGTTCAATCAGATAATTCTTCATCTTTTGAAGCTTGTAATCAAACATATGATAGAGACGACTTCGAGAAGACGTTTTCTCGTCGATCAACTCAATTTTATGATCGTAGAAACGATGAAAGAGTAGTTGATCAGTCATCGCTCGATCAAACACGTCTAGATAGTCATGATATTTCGAAGAAAGCTTAGCTTTGACTTCTTTCAAGATCTCTTCGTGTGAAAGCTCTTGTAGATTTACATCTTCGAGTTTATTTCTAGCTGTTTTTAGAAGTCGATCGATTTTCGTGACGATGATCGCGAAAGTAGTCACATTCGATCGTTTGGCTAGTGATCTATATGCTGCAGCCTCTATCATTGCTATGTTCATTGAATCGAAAGGCGAAGCGAAGTTGACTGAACTAGATGGTTTCACGATTCTACTGAATGAAGATGACTTCTCGCTGAGTCGAGTGACGACAGAAGAAATAGATCTCTTTAGTATTTGAGTAGAGGTCGAACTCTTCTGTTCTATCGCGATTTTCTTGCTCGAAAGAACAGTCGAATGAGCTTTGGTAGAAGCTTTGATATGAGCTTCGAAACTAGAAAATTGAAGACAATCGTCTCTCATATCAATAGTCACTTCGATCTTGTTCATTCATGTTTTTTCGAGAATCATCTGATGTTGATCTAATCGAGTGATTAGCATAGAAGCGAAACGTTTCATATGATCTTGAACAGTTAGATTCGAATAAATCGCATGAATAATGAGCTTTTTTGCATAATGACCATCGAATCCCCTTATTGGTTTGAGCTTGATTAAAGATAAAGATTCGATTTGCAAATGATCACAAACATTCTGCGCGATTAATTCATCAATGAACGAATAGTCAGCTGCTTCAGTGTCAATCAATGACTTTAATGAGTAACTAATTTCATTGCTAGATAGTACACATTCAGTAGTCAAAGATTTCGAAGCAAAGAAGTCATTTGAGCTGCTCGTTGTTGAAGAAATTAACACATCTTTCATCACGTCTTTGATGAAAGTCACTAGTTTTTTGCCTCATTCTTCGATTTCTCTGTAAATAATTTCTTCTCTTCTTTCGGCATGACGATCTCATTGAGGCGAGGGGTGAATGCACGAGATGCCAGAGTACTAGTCTTCAGCTGAGAGCAGTTCTTTGAAAGGTGACTCGATACTTTGCAGTTGAAGCAGATGATTGACATTCTTGATCGTTCAGATTCGAGAATGAAAAAAGTAGCGAGTCGAACATAGCTAGTAGTCGAGGCTGATGCTGATGTCGACGAAGAAACGAAACGTTTTTCCGAAGCTGCTATCGATTTGACTGTTCGTTGCTCGTCACGTAGCTGATAATTGACTCGTTGTTTGTTATTCACATCTTGAAGAAAGATCTTGAGCTTATCAAGCGAGCTAAACTCTATGAGGCAAACTGACAACGCGTTCTGAAGGCGATTATTGATTTTATCCTGAATGTCGTTCATCAGAATGATATCGTCGTAGTTCAGAAAGCTGAATATTCTAGTGAATTCTGAATAGAAAGAGCTGAAGAGCTTGTTGAGCTGCTTCAGAGCGACGTATTTGCAACGACACTTTCGAATCAGATTCTGATCTTCGTAAATTTCTTTCAGATGTTTCAGTAGCTCTGATAGTGACTGATAGGGTGAGAGAGCGTCAACACGACGCTTTGCATAGATTTGCTGATCAGCATCGCCTCCTAGCCTGAAAATCACATAGGCAATACGAATCTTTTCAGTAGAGTAATGATTCGCGTTGACATCGAGCTTGTCAGCTATTTTGATGTTTCATGTCTCTCAGATAGAGTTACCTGTTTCGATGAAGATGAGTGAATTCGAAAGCTTGATGAACTTGTGATGATCGTTCTCGTTATCAGATAGAGTAGAAGATTCTCATTGAAAGCGAGCTTCAAAAGTCGAGCTTTGTTCAACTTCAGAGCGACGAATCGAAACTGAAATCGTAGAAGCTTCTTTCTGATTGACTCGTTGTTCAGCTGACTGAGTATCTTGACGAAGCATAGATCGATCGGCTTGACGTTGTTTCGCTCTGAAGTTCAATCGCTCGCCTTGTAGCTGACTGATCTTTTTCTCTAGCTCATCGTTTTTATCAAAAGCGACTTCTAGTTGTTTCGCTCTCTTTTTGTGATCATCTTGTACGAGAAGTCAGTGTTCATTGAGTTGTAGAGTCAAGTCTCGCTGACTTCGAAGCTCGTTCAGCATATTGATGACTTCGTTGAGTTGATTGCTGACTCAATGAAGCAGTTGTTCTTCGATGTTTATGTTTCATGAGATGACTGCTTTCTCAGCTTCGACTGAAGCATCGATGAGTAGAAGTGAAACTCTTCTACTGACAGTGCTTCTGAGCAGACGAGTTGTTCTGAGCCCAACTGACTCGACGTCGCGTGTCATGATGAGAGAAGGTAGAAGTTGTTGAGGTAAGAATAGATGAGAGGTTGATGCTTTGAATTGATGTTTTTTGATGAGTGAAAATTCAAAAAATTTCTTGTGAATTTCAGGTAATAATTGAGTGCTTTATTCGAAGAATTTCTTGCGAATAGAATGATGAAAATGAGTGTAGAATCGAAGAATTCCTTGCGACCTAAAATGATGATGCAAATTTGAAGAATCTCTTGCAAATTTTTCTTACTGAATAGATTGTTTCATATCGTCTATTCGTCGATAGCAGAGTAGTAGATGATGAGCATTTATCTAATGTTAGAGACCTGCCTAGAGCGAGTCGGATAGGGGTGTCATTTAACTAGAAGATAAATGCTAAGAAAGAAAGATAGCTACAGAAAAGAAGCTGGCTACATATGTGTGTTTCTCAGTCGACGCTAGGCCCAATAGAAACTAGTCAAGGTGACGGAGCGAGAATAGGCCTGGCAAGGCTAGAAGACTGAGCCTGGCAAGGCTAGAATCGTGACAGAGATGATATCATTGAGACTCTGCATCATATGTGTAAGACGTCAACTCAATCAAGTCTAGCACAGAGCTGAGAAACATACATATAAGAATCAAGTTCTTTTCTGTAGATACTTTTCTTTCTTAACATTTATTTATTAGTTAAATGACATCTCTATGACTCGCTCTAGATCGATCTCTAACAGTAGATAAATGTTAATCAACTACTCTGCTATCGACGTGTAGACGATACGAAATAATCTACTTTGTTTATTCAGAAAATTCGCAAGAAATTCTTTGAATTACTTTCATCAAAACACATCTTCAAATTTACTCAAATTTACTCAAATTTATCAAATCAATCACTCAATCAAATCTATCTATCTATCTTTCTCACAATGACACGCGACTTCGAATCAGTCGAGTCACGAACAGCTCATCTGCTTAGAAGCATTGCTAGCAGACGCGTTTTCATTATTTCTTTTGATGTTTCAGCTGAATCTCAGAATGTCGCTACCTCATGAAACATCAACATGAGTCAACAACTTCGTCAATGAGCTATCAATCAGTCAGACGAGATCATCAAGATGCTGATCGAGCTAAGAGATCAACGAGACATGACTTTGAAACTCAATGAGCAATGAATCAATGTTCAAGTCGATCACATCAAGAGACTTGATAAGCTAAAGATCAATCAAATGACAATAGATACTCAAGAAGAGACTATCATTGATTTACAAGAGAAAGTCTTGAGTCTAAAAAAGAGACAGCGTTCAGCGAATCAATCTCGATCTCGTCAGTCTACGAAATCTCTATCTCGTCAATCTATTGAGAATCATACTCGACGTGAGTCGTTCACTTTATTCAATAACAATCATCACAAGTTCTTCAAGTTTTCAAACTCATTTATATTCACTGATGAAGATGAATCAACATGAGACAGCTGAAGAATCAAGATGAACGACAAGCTTCAGACAAATGTCGATCACTTCAATAATGAAAATATCTGTATTGTTTATGTGATATCTAGACTAGAAGATGATTGTTACGATTCTAGCTACGCATCTATGTTGATAGCTATGTTGATGACTATGTTGATGACTATGTTCATGACTATCGTCGACCGCTCGTCACTAGACTATCGAATTGTTTCGAAGTCAATTCTATTCAGAGTTAGCTTATGTTTCTCTGAGTCATATAGATAGTCGATTCTTCTCTTCTAGATACTTTTCTTCCTTAGCATTTATATACTCATTACATTACACTCATATGACTCGCTCTATGCTGACTTCTAACATTATATAAATGCTTCTTCGTTACAGGCGAAGTGAAATAATCTGCATCGACTTGCTCTGTCCGATTCACACGACTATTGACTTTGATCTAGTCGACTCGCGATCGTGCAGACACTCACTCTTCTTTCTCGTGAGCTGACTCAGCGAGAATAAACAAAAGATTCGAACTCGTGCGCTGATCAGCGAGTATAAACAAACGATCGAAATCATTCGACTAGATCAGAAGATCAGCGAATTAATCGTTCATTCAGATTCGCAAGAAATTCTTCGAATTTGATGAACAAACGAGATCAGTCATAGAACTGCGTGAAGTCTCTATCTCAAAGAGCAATCAAAGAGATCAGTCTAGAACTGCGTGAAGTCTCTATCTTGATGAGCAAACCCTCAGTGAGTCTGCTTTAATGACATCGTCAATGCAATGATCTATCTTCTCATCGCTCTATCTATCAGTGAATCGATTCGCCTATCAGTTCACGTGCAACTAGTGAGTCTGCTTCAATGACATTCATTCTCAATGCGATGATCTACTCGCTCTCATCGCTCTATTCATCAGTGAATCTGATCATACGTTCATGTGCAACTAGTGAATCTGCTACAATGACATCTTTCGTCAATGCAATGATCTATCTATTCACATCGTTCTACCTATCAGTGAATCGATTCGCCTATCAGTTCACGTGCAACTAGTGAGTCTGCTACAATGACGAGCTCAAAGTCAACCTCTTCGATGAGCAAGTCAATCAGTGAGTCTGCTTCAATGACATCAGTCAATAGTTGATCTTTTCGCTGAGCTAGTCGATTCTCTTCTAGTGAGTCTGCTTCAATGACATCAGCCAATAGTCGATCTCTTCGCTGAGCAAGTCGATTCTTCCCTACATAGTGAGTCTGCTACAATAGGCATTTCGATTCTACACAAGGCTAAGAAAATACATTCATGTGAACATGAATCATTGAAGAAGAGAAATACTGTTACGATTCTAGCTACGCATCTATGTTGATAGCTATGTTGATGACTATGTTGATGACTATGTTCATGACTATCGTCGATCGCTCGTCACTAGACTATCGAATTGTTTCGAAGTCAACTCTATTCAGAGTTAGCTTATGTTTCTCTGAGTCATATAGATAGTCGACTCTTTTCTTCTAGATACTTTTCTTTCTTAGCATTTATATACTCGTTACATTACATTCATATGACTCGCTCTATGCTGACCTCTAACAATGATGCTGCTGAGCACATCTTTGCTTGACGTCGACATGATGCTTTGCATTCATACATCTCGATCGACGAGCTATTTGAGCATCTGAAAGAAATATACGATGAACTGAATAGAAATCAAAAGTGTCGTTGCAAGTACAACGCTCTGAGACAAGCAGAAAAGTCTTTCAATGTCTTCTACTTTAACTTTATGAAGCTATTCAGCTATCTCGAATACGATGATCATACTCTGATGAACGATCTTCAGAATAAAATCAATAATCGCTTGCAGAATGCTCTATCAGTCTGTTCAGAGAATTTTACTTTGTTCACTCGCTTAAGAATCTTTCTTCAAGATGTGAATAATAAACAGCGAGTCAACTATCAGCTACGCAGTCAGCTTCGCACTGTTATCGTCAAAGTCACTGTCGTACCTGATAAATGCGCTGCTACTTCATTGTCAGTGACGACTTTGATAATCAATTATGTTAAGTCTATTTTCTCTTCTATCTCTGAATCAGCAAGATCATCTATCATCTGCTATACTTGCAAGATCTCGAGTCATTTGTTCAAAAATTGCTTTCAGAACAAGATTGACATCTCAACATTTCATGCATTTATTTCTCGTCTACATGAAATCGTCATTTCAAAGAATAAAGAGAATGAGAAAATGTCTTCTTCGAAGAAGAATAGCAAGACAAAAAACTAAAGACTTTCATCAAAGACGCGATGAAAGATGTGTTAATTTCTTCAATGACAAGCATGTCAGATGATTCTTTTGCTTCTGAATCTTTGATTATTGAATGTATACTTTCTAGCAATGAAATTAGTTACTCATTGAAGTCATTGATAGACATCGAAGCTGCTGACTATTCGTTCATTGATGAAGTGATTGCGCAGATTGTTTGTGATCAGTTGCAAATCGAGCTTCTGACTTTGATCAAAGCGAAGTCAATTCGAGAATTTGATGATCATTATGCTAAGAAACTCATTATTCATGTCATCTATTTGAACCTGACTGTTCAAGATCATACGATTGACACAGCTTCTATGTTGATCATTCGATTAAATCAACATCAAATGATTTTTGAAAAAACATGAATGAACAAAATCAATCTAGTAATAGATATGCGAATCAATTCTCTTTGATTTTCGAATTTCATCTCTAGTCAGAAATCAATTGTTCTATTCTCAAGTCGTAAAACAATCACGAAACAGAAGAGCTTGACTTCTACTCATATACTGAGAAGATTCTTCACTTTCGTTATCTTTCAACTCAGTCAGAAATCACTCTCTTTTGATCAGTCAAAAGAGAAGTTCGTTAAAACGATCAAACAGTCAAAATCATTCAAAGCAGTTTCGTCTAACGTCAATTTTAAATTGACGTTCAGTCTGAAATCAGCTTTCAGTTCAATCAACATATTCATGATAGAAGCAGCCGCATATAGAATGTTAGTCAAACGATCAGACGTCAAGATCTTTGCTGTTATCATCTTGAAAATCGATCGACTCATAACTACAGTCGAAAACAAGTCTGAAGAAGTGAATCTGCATGAGCTTTTTCACGCTGAAGCTCTCGAGCAAGTCAAGATCAAGCTTTTCTCTGAATATCACGACTATCTAGACGTCTTTGATCAAGCAATGATCAATCAGCTATCATTGCATCATTTCTATGATCACAAAATTGAGTTGATTGATGAAGAAATGTCTTCGCGAAGCAGACTATATCAGATGTTCAATCACAAGCTTCAGAAAATAAAGAAGTATCTGATCAAACATCTGAACAAAGAGTTTATTTTCTTCAGTTTCGCATCATACATCTCGTTCATCTTGTTCGCTGAAAAGAAAGACGAAAGTCTGCGTTTCTGCGTCGATTACAGAAAGCTCAATGCTTTGAATCAAATGAAATCGCTACTCTTTGTCATTGATAGACGAGACTCTCGCTCGTATACAAGAAAGCAAGTATCTGACTTGATTGAACATCATTGTCGCGTTCAACAAGCTACGCATGCATTCAGATAGTAAAGATTTGACTATCTTCATTATTTTCTTCGACTCATACAAATATCATGTAATGCTCTTCAAATTAATCAATGAATTGACGTTCTATCAACACTATATGAACGACGTGTTGTTTGAATATCTACATCAGTTTTGTCAGATCTATCTAGATGACATTATCATCTACAGCAAGATCTTGAAGAAACACAAGCAACATGTATGATTGATTCTGAATAGACTACGAGAAGCTGATCTACAGATAGACATCGATAAATGCGAGTTTCATGTTCAGAAAATCATTTTTTTAGAACTTTTGATGTCAATCAAGAAACTTAAGATGAATTCACAAAAGATGCAAGCAGTCGTTGATTGATCTACACTCAATAATCTCACTCAGATGCAGTTCTTCATTGACTTTTGCAACTTCTATCAACGCTTCATCAAGAACTTTTCGAAGATTGTTCGTTCAATGATTTGATTCACTCAAAAGAAGATTATATTTGAATGAAATGAAGTCTGTCAGATCGTCTTCGATCATATGAAGAGATGTATGATCGAGACTTTTATACTACGTCACTTTGATCAAACTCGTGAGACTATTCTTGAAATTGACTCATTCGACTACGTCAACGATGAAGTTCTGTTTCAATATGATGACGAAGATGTTCTACATTCAATTGTCTTCTATAGCAAGAACATGTCTTCTGCTGAATGCAACTACAAAATATATGATAAAGAACTTCTGATTATCATTCAAGCATTTGAACACTGATGACTCGAACTGAAGCTAACTGACATTTCTATCAAGATGTTCATCGATCATCAAGCGCTCATCTCATTGATGAAAGATAAAGAGCTGAGCAGACGTCAGATGCGTTGAGTTCAGAAGCTAGCTGATTTCAACTTCAAGATAATGTATCGATCTGACAAACAGAACATTAAGATCAATGCATTAACTCATTGAGCTGACTTCGTGTCTAAAAATCTCGATGATGAACGCGTTCAATATTAAAGAACTACTATTCTGACATTGAATTGAATGAAGATCGCTGATCTAAAGAAGAATAATGATCAATCAATTTATAAACAGATTCTTGAGACTAATGAAATTGACGAGAATTGTACGCTACTTCGCGAAGCAATAGCAAGAGACGAGACACAATATGAAGATATCAAATTGAAGAATTGTCAAACTCAGAATGAAATCTTGTATCATGATAGTCAGCTATGAGTTTCGTTCAACGAGCTTCTACAAATGAATCTGATTCGTGAGATACACGATCAATCATCGATTGATCATTCTGAAATTCTTAGAACAGTGAAGATCATAAAGCGAAATTACTATTGATCTTCTATGCGAAAAACGATAGATCAATATATTCGAAACTGCTACGTATGTCAACGTTCAAAGACATCAAGAAATAAATCAAACGACTTGCTTCAATCTCTATCTATATCTGAACAGCGATGACAAGACATAGCAATGAACTTCATTATTGATCTATCTGATTCGTACGATTACAACGCTATTCTGACTGTCATCTGCAAATTATCAAAAGAAAGACATTATATTTCTTGCATCACTGATGATGAAGATATCACAGCTGAAAAGACAGCTGAAATGCTGATTCAATGAGTATATTGAACTCATGATCTATCAAGCTTCATAGTATCTGATTGAAATTCGCAATTCATCTCTATACTATGAAAGTTTCTTTGCAAACGACTGAGCATTTTTCTTCAATTGTTCATCGCCTATCATCTTCAGATCAACGATCAAAGCGAACGAGTCAATCAGAACATCAAGCGATATCTTTGATTCTTCTGTTCATATATGCAGAACGACTGATCTAAGTGACTATTCATGATTGAGTTTGTCAACAATAACATCTTGTCATCAGTCATCTTCTTGATCTTCTTCTTCATGAACAAGAGCTTTCATTCTCATATGAGCTTCGACTCTGACATCATTGAGTATGAAAACACTCGCGAACGCTTACAGATCAATCGAGTCAAGAATATATCTGAACAAATGAACAAGACTTTGATCTTCGCTCGTGAAGCTCTGATCAAAACACGAAAACAAATGATGAATCAAGCTAATAAGCATAGAAAGAAAATCAATTACAAGATTGAATCAAAGATGTTTCTGAATGAACGAAACATCATTATCGCGAGATCTTTCAAAAAATTGAATGACAAGATGCTCGACTCATTTCAGATCACTGCATCTGTTGACTCATTCTATAAGTTGAAACTATCAGAGACTATGCGTATACACAACATATTTCATTCAGAGCTTCTTCGTTCTGTCGTCGATGATTCTCTATCTGATCAAAAGAATGAATCTTCGAGATCAATAGTGATAAACGATGAAGACGAATGAGAAATCGATGATATACTGAACTCTCGACGCTATAGAAGACGACTTCAATATCGAGTCAAATGAAAGAGCTATGACAACGATCTCAACTGATATAACGCTGACGACGACGAATTTATGAACGCTCAAGAGATGATTAATGACTTTCATATCAAATATTTAAGAAAAGTGCACTAAGAAACAACATTCATGCGAACATGAATAGTCAAGAGAAGAAAATAAATGTTACGATTTTAGTCTTCGTCTATTCTTCATCTAGTCTTCGCCTGATTTCATTCTAATCAAGTCTAGCGAGAATCTGATCTAGAAGTGATATCATTGAAACTCTGCATCATATGTGTAAGATGTCAACTCAATCGAGTCTAGCACAGAGCTGAGAAACACACATATAAGAATTGAGTTCTTTTCTGTAGATACTTTTCTTTCTTAGCATTTATCTATTAGTTAAATGACATCTCTATGACTCGCTCTAGATTGACTTCTAACAGCTTGTACTTTTCTGAGATTCATCTTTAGTTCTTCGATGAATAGCAATAGTCTCAGAAAGAAAATCTTCTGAACATGAAACTTGCACTTGTTTATATTCATCTGAAGATCAGTCTCTCGTAGTCTATGTAGAACTAATCATACATGTTGCTTATGTTTCTTCAGTGTTTTGCTGTAGATGATAATGTCATCTAGATAGATCTGACAAAACTGATGAAGATAGTCAAATAGCACGTCGTTCATATAGTGTTGATAGAAAGTCGAGTCGTTGATTAATTTGAAAGACATCACGTGATATTTGTAGAAATCAAAAGAAGTGATAAAGATAGTCAAATCTTCGCTATCTGAGTGCATTCGCAGTTTATTGAACGTGACAATGATGTTTAATCGAATCAGATATTTGCTTTCTTGTATATGAGCAAGAGTCTCGTTTATTAATGACAAAGAATAGTGATTTCGTTTGATCAAAGCATTGAGCTTTCTGTAATCGACGCAGAAACGCAAGCTATCGTCTTTCTTTTCGATGAATAGTATGAGCGAAGCGTATAAAGCTGAGCTAGACGATATGAAGTCTTTATTCAGATGCTTGATCAGATAGTTCTTCATCTTTTGAAGCTTGTAGTCAAACATATGATAGAGACAACTTCGAGAAGATGTTTTCTCGTCGATCAACTTAATTTTATGATCGTAGAAACAATGAGAGAGTAGTTGATCAGTCATCGCTCAATCAAACACGTCTAGATAGTCATGATATTTTGAAGAAAGCTTAGCTTTGACTTCTTTCAGAGTCTCTTCATGTGAAAGCTCTTGTAGATTTACGTCTTCTGATTTATTTCTAGCTGTTTTTAAAAGTCGATCAATTTTCGTGATGATGATCGCGAAAGTAGTCACATTCGATCGTTTGACTAGTGATTTATATGCTGCAGTCTCTATCATTGCTATGTTTATTGAATCGAAAGGCGAAGCGAAGTTGACTGAATTAAATGATTTCACAATTTTACTGAATGAAGATGACTTCTCGCTGAGTCGAGTGATGACAGAAGAAATAGATCTCTTTAATATTTGAGTAGAAGTTGAACTCTTCTGTTCTATCGCGATTTTCTTGCTCGAAAGAACAGTCGAATGAGCTTTGATAGAAGCTTTGATATGAGTTTCGAAACTAGAAAATTGAAGATGATCGTCTCTCATATCAATAGTCATCTCGATCTTGTTCATTCATGTTTTTTCAAGAATCATCTGATGCTGATTCAATCGAGTAATCAGCATAGAAGCGAAACGTTTCATATAATCTTGAACAGTCAGATTTGAATAAATTGCATGAGTAATAAGCTTTTTTGCATAATGATCATTGAATCTTCTTATTGACTTGAGCTTGATTAAAGATAACGATTCAATTTGCAAATGATCACAAACATTCTGCGCGATTAATTCATCAATGAACGAATAGTCAGCTGCTTCAGTGTCAATCAATGACTTTAATGAGTAACTAATTTCATTGCTAGATAATACACATTCAGTAGTTAAAGATTTCGAAGCAAAGAGATCATTTGAGCTGCTCATTGTTGAAGAAATTAACACATCTTTCATCACGTCTTTAATGAAAGTCACTAGTTTTTTGCCTCATTCTTTGATTTCTCTGTAAATAATTTCTTCTCTTCTTTTGACATGATGATCTCATTGAGGCGAGAAATGAATGCACGAGATGTTGAAGTACTAGTCTTCAGCTGAGAGCAATTTGTTAGAGATCTGTCTAGAGCGAGTCGAATAGAGGTGTCATTTAACTAGAAGATAAATGCTAAGAAAGAAAGATAGCTACAGAAAAGAAGCTGGCTACATATATGTGTTTCTCAGTCGACGCTAGGCTCAATAGAAACTAGTCAAGATGACGAAGCGAGAATAGATCTGACAAGGCTAGAAGACTGAGTCTGACAAGACTAGAATCGTGACACAATTCTTTGAAAGATGATTCGAGACTTTGCAGTTGAAGCAGATGATTGACATTCTTGATCATTCAGATTCGAGAATGAAAAAAGTAGCGAGTTGAACATAGCTAGTAGTTGAGACTGAAGCTGATGTTGACGAAGAATTAAAACGTTTTTTCGAAGCTGCTATTGATTTGACTGTTCATTGCTCATCACGTAGCTGATAATTGACTTATTGTTTGTTATTCACATCTTGAAGAAAGATCTTGAGCTTATCAAGCAAGCTAAACTCTATGAGGCAAACTGACAACGCATTCTGAAGACGATTGTTAATTTTATTCTGAATGTTGTTCATCAGAGTGATATCGTCGTAGTTCAGAAAGCTGAATATTCTAGTGAATTCTGAATACAAAGAGCTGAAGAGCTTGTTGAGCTGCTTCAGAGCAACGTATTTGCAACGACACTTTCGAATCAGATTCTGATCTTCGTAAATTTCTTTCAGATGTTTCAGTAGCTCTGATAGTAACTGATAGAGTGAGAAAGCATTAACACGATGCTTTGCATAAATTTGCTGATCAGCATCGTCTTCTAGCCTGAAAATCACATAGACAATATGAATCTTTTCAGTAGAATAATGATTCGCATTAACATCGAGCTTGTCAGCTATCTTGATGTTTCATGTCTCTCGATAGAGTCACTTGTTTCGATGAAGATGAGTGAATTCAAAAGCTTGATGAACTTGTGATGATCATTTTCGTTTTTATTATCAGATAGAGTAGAAGATTCTCGTTGAAAGTGAGCTTTGAAAGTCGAGCTTCGTTCAACTTTCTGATTGACTCGTTGTTCAGCTGACTGAGTATCTTGACGAGACATAGATCGATTGACTTGACGTTGTTTCGCTCTGAAGTTCAATCACTCGTCTTGTAACTGACTGATCTTTTTCTCTAGCTCATCGTTCTTATCAAAAGCGACTTCTAGTTGTTTTGCTCTCTTTTTGTGATCTTCTTGTATGAGAAGTCAGTGTTCATTGAGTTGTAGAGTCAAGTCTCGCTGACTTCAAAGCTCGTTCAGCATATTGATGACTTTGTTGAGTTGATTGCTGACTCAATGAAACAGTTGTTCTTTGATGTTTATGTTTCATGCGATGACAGCTTTCTCAGCTTCGACTGAAGCATTGATGAGTAGAAGTGAAACTCTTCTACTGACAGTACTTCTAAGCAGATGAGTTGTTCAAGACTCAACTGACTCAACGTTGCGTGTCATGATGTGAGAAGATAGAAGTTGTTGAGATAAGAATAAATGAGAGATTGATGTTTTGAATTGATGTTTTTTGATGAGTGAAAACTCAAAGAATTTCTTGTGAATTTCAGATAATAATTGAGTGCTTTATTTGAAGAATTTCTTGCAAATAGAATGATGAAAATGAGTGTAGAATCAAAGAATCTCTTGCAATCTAAAATGATGATGCAAATTTGAAGAATTTCTTGCAAATTTTTCTTACTGAATAGATTGTTTCATATCATCTATTCGTCAATAGCAGAGTAGTAGATGATGAGCATTTATCTAATGTTAGAGATCTGTCTAGAGCGAGTCAGATAAAGATGTCATTTAACTAGAAGATAAATGCTAAGAAAGAAAGATAGTTACAGAAAAGAAGCTGACTACATATGTGTGTTTCTCAGTCAACGCTAGACTCAATAGAGACTAGTCAAGATGACGAAGCTAGAATAGATCTGACAAGACTAGAATCATGACAATATAAATGCTTCTTCATTACAGATGAAGTGAAATAATCTGCATTGATTTCTTCAAGTGCTTCTGCTAATAATTCTTCAACTCTTTATTGACTTTGATCTAGTGACTTGCATTCATGCAGCAGCACTCATCTTTCTTCTCTTGTGAGCTGATTCAGCGAGAATAAACAAAAGATTCAAACTCATACGCTGATCAGCGAGTATAAACAAATGATTGAAATCATTCAACTAGATCAAAGATCAGCAAATTAATCATTCATTCAGATTTGCAAGAAATTCTTCAAATTTATTGAATAATCAAATGAGATCAGTCTAGAACTGCGTCAAAGTCTTTATCTCAGAAGCAAATCTTATAGTGAGTCTGTTATAATGACATCTTTCGTCAATGCAATGATTTATAAGCACATCACTTTATTTATCAGTGAATCAATCTATCTTGAGTTTCTGTGTCAACTAGTGTATCTGCTTCAATGACATGTTCGATAGTAAGTCTGTTACAAGAGCAAATAATGATTGATTTCATCAACAGAGTCAGTCACTCAATAGTGAGTTTGCTTCAATGATGTTTCTTTGTCAATGCAATGATCTACAAGCACATCTGTCAGAATCGTGTCTAGATGATACAATCAATGAAGATCAGAATTGATAGTGCTTGATCTTTAGAGATAGCTATAACTGAATATTAAGAATACAGAAGAAGATTGATACAAGAGCTTCTATTTATGTAATGTTCAGAGACTGCGTTAGACTTGAAAGAGATGTGTTTGTAACATGAAAAGAAGATGATGTAAATGAACAAGATGTTGAGAAAGAAAAAGAATGTTGAGTCATATCTGAGTCAAACCTGAGTCAGATCTAGATCAGATCTTGACTAGATCATTGACTAGCTCTAATCAATCTTGATACGCTCGTAACATTATCTCTCTCTTCAAAAATTCATGTTTGCATGAATGTAGTTTCTTTGCTCGCTTTTGTTGATAATTATTTCGATATTTAGCGCGATTTGCTTGAATATAGCTTATGAAATTCGTTCAAAACTTTCTCTGAGTCATTGAATTTTTCTTTATCAACATAGTATCATTCGTTGTTTCTATGTAAATCTTTTCATTTGACTTTGTACTGTATTTGATCTCAATAGCGTCTGAAGTTCAATATATCGTCTATCTTTCAGTGTTCATCGTCTTCGATAGTGATTGATCTGAGTGATTCTGAATGTTGTTCTGATAGAGAGTCTTCTGAATACAATCATAGTAACTTTGAGCTGAATATCGAATGCAGATGCTTCATGCTGACTGATAAATGAAGATAATAGAAGATATCTATTTTAGCAGTGATTTGATAGAGATTTAGCTGTTTATCTTTCAAATCTTTGCAAAGTCTTGTTGTCTTGACGTTTCTGAAAGATAGTCAAACTCAGTTATTTACTTCATATGTGACGTTTCATCTATGTTTATTGATCTGAACTTCGATGATCAGCTTCGTCTTTTTCAATTGTTGATGATTGAAGCTCAGTAGCTCTTTCATTCAAATGACAATATCATCTGCTTTTCTAGCTTCAAGTCGTTCACAAGTTGTTTTGTAGTCAGTCGTATCTGAATCGAAACTCATTCGAAGATGAAATTCTTTATTGAAGTAGAAGAGAATCATTGAAGTGATCAAGAAAATATTGAAATTGTCGCTAAATTTCATCATAGATATTCATTTGACTCAGTCGTTCTGCATGTAATTGCAGTAGATTCTAAGTTTGCATTCGACGTTCTGATTGACTTGTTTCGATTGATCGTTGATCTCAGAATGATAGACTGTGAATAAACTAGCTGTGATTCTCAGTCGCTTGCAAAGACTTTTTCACATAGTCGATATGAATTGAAAGTCTCTGTTCAAAACAATAGAACTGAGTAGATCATGCAGTCGATAGACGTTTCATAGCATGATTCAAATCGTTTCTTCAACTGAGATGTCATCGTCTTCTCAATGACAGAAAACATAGTGACGTTCTTTGATGAGATGACATATGATTGTGCAAATGACGTTATAGTCTTCTGACAGAGATAGTTCAGTGATGAAGTTCATAGCTATATCTTTTCAGCGTTTTTGTGAAATCGAAAGAGAATGATGAAGTTCATTGATGCTATTTCTAAAGACTTTGCTTCGCTGACAAGCATGACAGTTTCGAATGTATCATCGAATAGTAGCTTAATGATCTGATCAATAGTAGAAACGCTGAACTAGATCGATGATTCGTTTATTGTCGAAGTAAGAGATTGAAGATTGATCATGCACTTCTTGTAGTAATTTCGTGTGCATGTTCTCAGAGATTCACAGTAGATCTTTTCTAAATAGAACGTCGTCAATGATTTCACAGTTCTTCAGTTTAGTGATATGAAATTTGAGTTTGTTCTCATTCATAGCTTGTTTATATTCACTGCAGAACTCATCTGTTTGATTGATCATATATACTCATTAATAGAGATTTGCTTTTGATTCAACAGATAAAACATCGACTCTATCGAGAGTCAGAATAGTCTGAAAACAATCTTCAAGACGCTGAGTTAATTCAGAGACATTCGCTAGAAGCATTCTGATTAGAGCATCAACTTTAGTGTTTATTTTGTCTGATCTAAAGATGATCTGAAAGTTTAACTTCGATAGAATGTTCAGATAGTTGACTTGTCATCGACTCAACTGTTTGTTTTTCATGAAGATCTTCAAAGTCTGATGATTGATAAACATCTGAATGAGTAGTTCAGTGCATTTCAGCTCGAGTCATCAGTGTTCGAAGCATTGAATAATGACTAGCAGTTTCTTATCATAGATGTGATAATTGATTTCAGCGAAGATCATGCTTTTGCTGTAGAAAGTCATCGAATGAAGAACTTTCTCATCATTGTACTGAGATAGTATTTCATCTTTTACATAGTTTGAAGCATCAATCTTCAGAATAGCTTGTTGTTTGAGATCGAAGTGACGAAGTACTGAGACTGAGCTGACTTGTTTCTTTAGATTGTCAAAAGCTTGAACACAGATCTCATTTCAAACAAAAGACGTGTTTTTTCTAGTCAGTTGAGTGAATGATTTGACTAGCTTCAAGAAGTTCTTAATGAAACGACGATAGAAGTTAACAAATCTCACGAAGCTCTGAATTTCTTTTAGATTGATTGAAGTGATTCAGCTGACTATGACTGTCATCTTGCTGAGATTCATACAAAGATCTAGTTCAGATACGATGACTTCTAGAAAGACAGTCTCTTCTACATCAAATTTGCACTTTCAAATATTCATCTGCAGTTCAGCTTCGCGTAGTTGTCTCAATACTAGTTTGACGTGATCTCTATGTTTCTTTCTTATTTTGCTATAGATGAGAATGTCATCTAGATAGACTTGACAAAAGTCGTTCAGAAAGTCTCATAGAACGTCATTCATATATTGCTGAAAGAAGATTGATTCATTAGTCAGTTTGAATGATAGCATCTTATATTTATATGCTTCTAAAGCAGTGATAAAAGTGATGTAATTCTCGTTATCAAGATGCATTCAAAGTTTGTTGAACGCTGATATGATGTTCAATCTAGTCAGATGCTTGCAACTCACTATTTTATCAATGATCTCGTCTATCAGCGATAGAGAATATCTATTTCTTTTGAAAATGACATTTAGCTTTCAATAGTTCACGCAGAATCGAAGATCTTTATTTGCTTTGAGAGCAAATAGAATCGAAGAGAAATAAAAGATCTGACTGAGAGTGATGAATCTCTTTGACAGATTCTCGTTCAGATACTTCTTTACTTTCAGAAGTTTGACAGAGAACATTCAATATGCTCGACAGTGAGAAAGTGTTGAATCACTAGTGAGCTCGATTTTATGATCATAAAAGCGATGAGAAAGTAGTTTATTCAATTGAGCTCGATCAAAAACATCTAGAAACTTGTGATATTTTGAAGACAGCTTTGCTTTAATGTCTTCTAAATTCTGAGTCGTTTCATTGATTGAAGAGACGTTTAAAGCGTTCAAATCGCACTGAGTATTGTACTTGATTTTTCTATTGATGTTCATCATGAATAGAGCAAAGACTTCGATCTTGTTCTTCTTTGAACGATTCAACAGTGTTTTGAACGAAGCAATGTTTATGCTTTGAATCGAGAATGACTTTTTCTGAGCAGTGATTGAAACGAGTTGTTTGAGCATCGTAAAGATCTTAGTCTGAGTGATTGAAGAAAGCGAAGTTGATCGCAATCAACTTGAATGCTTTGAATTGAGCGAGATCGAAAAAATCAAAATAGAAGTATTCAATTGATTCGAAAAAACAATGACGTCGTTTCGCATATTCAGTAATATTTCGTTTTTGTTCATTCAGAGCTTACTCAATATGACTTCATGATGATCAATATCAGTTATCAACATTGATATAGTCAATTTCTTATGACTTTCGATGATGAGATTGAGTAGAATTTTATGAGTGATTGTCTTCTTAGATATCTTCTCATCATAATCTCTTATTAGCTTCTCTTTTGCCAGTGATATAGATTGAATTTTCAGTTTCTCGCATACTTTATCGACTAGATTGAAATGTATGATCATGTAAACGATTGAATCACTGTCTATTAAAGAACGAAGGCTGAAAGATCATTTCTGAAAGATGAGATGAGTGTCAATTAGAAACGACTTTTCAAAGTAATTCTCTTTCGATAGAATTTCGTCTAGTTTGCACAAAGATATAATCTCTATCTTTTCAATGACTTTTGAAGAGATGACTAGTTTTTTGAATCGAAATTCGAATTGAAATCGAAGCGATCATATTCTTTGTTCACTGCACTGATTCTAGTAGGTCGATCGAGACACTTCTTAGAGCTATGATCTGATTTATGACATATGAAACAGCTTTCGACTAGAATGTCTGCTTCTTTGACGCTAGTTAAAATCGCGTCGCGCGACTTTAGATGATCAGACTTCGAATGATTGACTGATTGAGTGACAACAGTTGCTTTATGAAAGATAGTCTTTGAAACATCATCAACGCGTTTGAGCTTGTTCTTGATCTCTCGAATGACTCGCTGATCATTATTCAAATGAATCAGATAGAAATGAATTTCTTTTAGAAAATCAGATTGAACTAGTTGATCTACTCAAACAAATCGAAGATGAGAATGTATTTTATCTTTCAGATCAACGATCAGTTGCTTTTCGTGATAGTCTAGATAGAAAGATAGTCGTTGAAACTGAGTATAGAACTCGTTGAATTTCTTTGATTCTTGAATCAAGTTGTAGTATTTTCTATGAAAGTTGACTTTCTTATTTGAATCATCGAACAACTGAGCTAGCTCTTTCAAAAAATCTTTGACGATTCTATAAAGATTGACACAATCACGTTCGCGTCTAGCTTGAGTGATCTCTGCTGCGTCATCAAATAATCTAGAATGTACATAGCTCAATTTGACTCATTCATTAGAAAAGAGATCGACGTTGATTTCTAGTTTATTCTGAATTTTTCCGTATCAGTTCTTTCAAGTAGAGTTCTTTTCATCAGTAAACAGCGAAGAATCAGGTATTTTTTGAGATCTAGAACGCTCAAAGTAGATGAAATCAGAAGAAGTGTTTTCTTTAGTTTGAAGTCTTGTCTTCAACTTTTTGATTTCGTCTTCTTGTTGTTTATCTAACTTGTAGAGTCGATCTGTTTCTTTATCAAGAGCTAGGCTTTGAGTCTTTCAGATTTCGTAGAACACGAGAAGTATTATCGTTTCAGCGAATGATTCGTCATCTTCATGAATGAATGACGCAGCACTTGATGATTTCGTTCGTGATTTCGATAAATCAGCATCAGAGATTTGAGAGAAACGAGTTCGAAATTTCTCAGAACACTCTTCAGTAGACGAATGACTAGACATGATGAGATTTGTTTGAAAGAGAGTTGAATGAATGACGATGCTTGACGATTGAAGAAGAAAGACGTATGAGATGAGATTCAATCTTCAACAAAGAAGATGAGATTTGTTTGTTGAGTGATTTGATTGATTCTCTAGCAAACAACGAAGGTTCTTTATCGTTGAATCTATTGATCGATTTGATTCTTGAGCAATTTACGAAGATTCTTTATCGTGATTCTTGTAATCGAGTGAACTTTGCGTACTTAATGAGCAATAAGTAGTCTAGCAATTCAAACAGTCTTGTCGTTAATTCTATTCAATCTTCTAGTGTTGTTCTGTCTTTCAATTGTCATCGATCATCAGATAAATGAATTTCTTTAGACTCGTTCTGTCTAGACGAGTATGTTGAATGAGTAATGAGATCAGTATCATGTGATTAACGAATTCTTAATATAATGTCAGAATCGTGTCTAAATGATACAATCAATGAAGATCAGAATTGATAATGCTTGATCTTTAGAGATAGCTATAACTGAATATTAAAAATACAGAAGAAGATTGAAACAAGAGCTTCTATTTATGTAATGTTCAGAAACTGCGCTAGACTTGAAAGAAATTGTTAGAAGTCAGCATAGAGCGAGTCATATGAGTGTAATGTAACGAGTATATAAATGCTAAGAAAGAAAAGTATCTAGAAGAAAAGAATCGACTATCTATATGACTCAGAAGAACATAAGCTAACTCTGAATAGAGTTGACTTCGAAACAACTCGATAGTCTAGTGACGAGCGATCGACGATAGTCAGAAACATAGTCATCAACATAGTCATCAACATAGCTATCAACATAGATGCGTAGCTAGAATCGTAACAGTATTTCTTTTCTTCAACAATTCATGTTCGCATGAATGTATTTTCTTAGCCTTGTGTAGAATCGAAATGTCTATTGTAGCAGACTCACTATGCGAGGTAGAATGATGTCATTGTAGCAGACTCACTAGTTGCACATGAACGTTTGATCAGGTTCACTGATGAGTAGAGCGATGAGAGCGAGTAGATCATCGCATTGAGAATGTCATTGTAGCAGGCTCACTAGTTGCATGCGAACGAGTCGACAGATCGATTCACTGATAGATAGAGCGATGTGAGTAGATGAGTCATCGCATTGACGAAAGATGTCATTGTAGCAGACTCACTAGTTGCACATGAACGTTTGACCAGATTCACTGATGGGTAGAACGATGTGAGTAGATAGATCATCGCGTTGACGAAAGACGTCTTTGTAGCAGACTCACTATTTGCACATGATCGAATTGACGAATCGATTCACTGATAGGTAGAGCGATGCGAATAGATGAATCATCGCTTTGACGATGTCATTGAAGCAGGCTCACTGATCGACTTGCTCATTGAAGAGATCGACTTTGAGCTCGTCATTGTAGCAGACTCACTAGTTGCACGTGAACGTATGATCAGGTTCACTGATGAGTAGAGCGATGAGAGCGAGTAGATCATCGCATTGAGAATAGATGTCATTGAAGCAGACTCACTGAGGGTTTGCTCATCGAGATAGAGACTTCACGCAGTTCTAGACTGGTCTCTTTGATTGCTCTTTGAGATAGAGACTTCACGCAGTCATAGACTGGCTTCGTTTGATTGTTCAACAAATTCAAAGAATTCCTTGCGAATCTGAATGAACGATTAATTCGCTGATCTTTGATCTAGTCGAATGATTTCGATCGTTTATTTAATCTCGCTGATCAGCGCACGAGAGAAGAAGGAAGTGAGTGTTGCTGACGATTGCAAGCCGACTAGATCAAATGTCGATAGTGAGTTGAAGAGTCAACAGAAGCACTCGGGAATCGATGCAGATTATTTCACTTCGCCTGTAACGAAGAAGCATTTATATAATGTTAGAGGTCAGCATAGAGCGAGTCATATGAATGTAATGTAACGAGTATATAAATGCTAAGGAAGGAAAGTATCTAGAAGGGAAGAATCGACTATCTATATGGCTCAGAAGAACATAAGCTAACCCTGAATAGGGTTGACTTCGAAACAACTCGATAGTCTAGTGACGAGCGATCGACGATAGCCAGAAACATAGTCATCAACATAGTCATCAACATAGCTATCAACATAGATGCGTAGCTAGAATCGTAACAGAAATGTGTTTGTAACATGAAAAGAAGATGATGTAGATGAACAAGATGTTGAGAAAGAAAAAGAGTGTTGAGTCATATCTGAGTCAAACCTGAGTCAGATCTAGATCAGATCTCGACTAGATCGTTGACTAGCTTTAATCAGTCTTGATACACTCGTAACAACATCACTCTATCAATCAGCGAATCAATCTATCTTAAGTTTCTGTTCAACTAGTGAGTCTGCTTTAATGACATGTTTGATAGTGAGTTTGCTTCAAAGATGCATTCAATATTGATCTTGTCATTGAGTCAGTCACTTGAAGTGAATCTGTTACAAAGATAGACAACAATTGATTTCTTCATTGAGTCAATCAACGAATGAAATAAGCTTTACTATATAGTAATCTGAATCAGAAGTGAGTCTGCTTCAATGACATGATCAGAATCAATCTTTTCGATGAGTTAGTCAACTAGTGAGTCTGCTACAATAAACATTTCGATTTTACACAAGACTAAGAAAATACATTCATGCAAACATGAATTGTTAAAGAAGAGAAGTAATGTTATGATTCTAGCTACGCATCTTTGTTGATAACTATGTTGATGACTATTCTGAAAGCTATCGTTGATCACTTGTCGCTAAAGCATAGACTTGTTTTGAAGTCAACTTTATTCAGAGTTAGCTTATGTTCTTTTGAGTCATATAAATAGTCAATTCTTTTCTTCTAGATACTTTTCTTTCTTAGCATTTATATACTTGTTACATTACACTCATATGACTCGCTCTATGCTGATCTCTAACAAGAAGTATGATTGTGATTCTCATTTCATATGACTTCAAGATATCAGTCATTCTTCTTGTTTCATTTGTCGACGACGCTGAAAGAACACTTCATGAGTCGTGTGTCACTATGAAGACGTCTTTCAAAACTCGCTGAATTTAGCTTTGCTTTTTCTTCATGATTGCATCATATATAAACGATTTGATCAACATCTTTCTTGAACTTCTTGATGCATGCAGTGACAACAGCATATTTCTCTGACTCAGCGTGTTGATTGAACTCTTCAATCAGAAGTTTTACATCATCATAAATCTGTCTTGAAACGAAAGATGAAGTCAAAGACATGAGATCAACGAAGACGATGCTGACAGATGAAATGTCGATGAGATCAATCATGATGATGACGATGATGATGATGATAACGATGATGAGTGTCAGAAGAAAGATTTACAACAAGTCTGATGTGTGAGTTTACTAGGCTAGATTAATCGAATTTGAGGCTGTGGGAAAGATCATTCAGAATCATATGTAAACTCTTGAACTGCCTACTAAATTTGGTGTGTAACTGAGTGATGTGCAACGGAAATTCCAGGTTTCCCGAGGGGGGATGTACATGTAAGCTAGGGGGGTGTACATGTAAGCCAGGGGGGTGTACATGTAAGCCAGGGGGGTGTACATGTAAGCCAGGGGGGTGTACGGGTAGCGGCTCCCTAGATTTAACTTTGAATTATTAACTGTAATAGGTTTGGCTTCCGCAACTTCGGTAAAAGAGCCAACCGTTTTACAAAGAAAAGAATTAAGGTTGACACAATAGGGGTCAAAATCAGTCAGTAGAAGCAACTGCGTTGCTAATTACTCTTCCTACTGTACCTCTGCTTTCACTTTCCCCGTTCCTCTACCTCTCTGCCTCTCTGCCTCTCTACCTCGCTACGCCTCTCTTGCTACCAACCTCAATCCCTCTCCTACCTCTTCCTACAATCAGAGCTCACTGTTTTCTCTCCATCGAAGACCTGCTTCAGAAAGTGTGTTAGACGGGGCAAGGGTAGGGGCGATGGTTCTTCCTTGTGGCTTTGGGGTTTGGTGGGAGAATTTGGGGAATTTGGGGGGGGTAGTTTCATGTGTGGTACCCTCACGCGATTGTGATGGAGTGGTAGATGGAAAATGAAACTTTCTGGCGGGTTGGGGGGTGAAATGTACTCCGTACACTGCTTGGTATGGCGCAAAGCTGCGCTTGAAGGCTGACAATTCCTTTTTGTCCTAAGCATCACCAAAATGGACCAAAATGGACGAAAGTTGAAGAGCCTGGCAATGCCCATGGTTATGTGGACTCCCACAATCCATCACCAGCGCACCTCATTGCCGTCGCTATGCTACCCGTTCCTTTCCCTGCACCTCATTGCCGTCGCTATGCTACCCGTTCCTTTCCCTACACCCACCCGCAATGAGACCCGCCCTTTTCCGACAAGTTGGCCTTGACCCTCAACAATCCCAAGCCTTTATCCTCACCACCCTTAACTCTCCGTAGGCCTTCTCCTTTCAAGACGCTACGCCCCGCTTCACTGATCCTCGCTGCTGTCTTCTACGCCTTTGTGCATTCGCAAACCTGCATCTCAGACCCAGCACGCCCTGCTTCTTGGGTAGAAAAAGATAGTCATATCCACGTCACCCTTAATGTCTTTTAGCCCCGCTTCGCAATATTGATGGTGAAATGAGAGTGCGTCGCTACTTCTCGACCCACCCACCAAAATGCCTGAAGCGAAGATGAGATATAGATATTTGTGGATACAAGAGAGCGACGCCTTAGCAGATGTAGGTAAAGGGTTCTGGCAGATAACTCAAGGAATTGACGACGCGCGCTTCTGGTGTGTAGTCTAGGGCATGCTCCCTTGCCATTGCCCAATATATTCCAATTGTGGCCCACTAATCCAATTTAGCAATGCTTGAATGCGAGTCCTGTTTCTTAAAAATTGGGCTGCGAAGCTAATCTTACCACTATCACCGGATAGGCGATAATGGCGAGAGGGGTTTCGGGAGAGTTTGGACGGTCGGAAATTCTTGAAAGAACTTAAGTGTAGGAACAGTCTGAGCATTTCTCACAATCATACAGCGGACCGTAGATCTTAACTGACGACTGTCGAACCGTTTGCTTCTCAGTGACTGTACTTTTTGATTAACTCAAGAATCTCAGGACTCGCCCTCCGCGCCTTGGCCATGTCGAGAACAGGATCACCCGCTCTATCGGTATCCGCACCTTCCTGAAGCAAAAACTCGAGCAGTATAGGCTTTTTCAGGTCAACGAGAAGTTCAAGGACATAACCGCGATGCCCACTGAACTCATGGTCCTTCCAGCGTGGATCATGCTCGAGAATGATCTTCCAGATCTCTACACCGCCGTCAAGCGCGTTCACTAGGATACTTTCGACGTTTCTATTCTTGGTGGAGAGGAGCCCTGGGTAGCGGGAAAGAAGGTAGCAGAAGACGACGGCATTACCGTGACGTGCTGACTCCTTGGTCAGGTATTGGATGGGGTTTTGGGTTGGACTTGGGGTTAGAACGTGTCGGGAATAGTCCTCGGGGACTTGGTGACGGGAGAGGAGGTAGGCTGCAGTATTTACTGTCCCAGTCTGAGCCGTTTGCGAGAAGAGCTGGCGGTCTTGTTGTTCGAGTAGGGCTTGGAGGGCGGAGACGTCGTTGGTAGAGCAAGCATACAGGATTGGGTTGGTTGGGGATGACATGCCTGGAGGGAATGGTTCAATGTAGATGCTGCCTTGGGTTTTACATATCGAAACTTGTGCCGTTTTTTTAGAATTTGCCGAGAGCCCCACCGAAATTAGTGGCGAATCTCCAAAAAGTGCAAAATAAGAACCAGAGCTGTAAAATCAACCCACTGCCTCCCCAGTGCTTCATATGTAGTATATTCAATGCTTTGTATGTAGTAAATGTAATCTATTCATTAAGTCGCATAAGAGGCACTGGAAAGACTACATATGAAGCACTGGATAGGTCACATAAGAGGCACTGTGTAGGCCACATATGAAGCACTGGGGGCAGCAGTGGGGTTGATTTTACAACTCTGGTTCTTATTTTGCAGATTCGCCACTAATTTTGATGGGGAACCACTAAACGTACACCCCTTTTCACTACATGTACACCCCCCATTCCACTACATATACACCCCCCTCAACTAGGTCTAGCGGCTATCAAAATAGGGTTAGCGGCATAATATTTCCTAACAATGCGCACGCGTTCTTCATCAACCAACTACTCTACCTACCACCCACCCATCCTACCTCATCGCCGCCATGGATCTTGCACCCCCTCCAGTAGGTGAGCTCTGTGTGAGCGACGAGAAGCTCATCGCCGCCGCCAATACGTGGGCTGGGGCCCGCGGTTACGCGCTCATCGTCAGTCGCTCGAACAAAAACAAGCGGGGAATCAAGGATAAAACTTGGTTGAGGTGTGATAGGGGTGGTAAACCAGGTGGTACTGCCGGGCAAAAGAGACTACATGCCGGCTCAAGGCTCATCGAATGTCCCTTCAAAGCAATAGCTAGAGGACTCTACCCAACGCGAACCTAGTCAACTTGAACGCGTGGAAGCGAATCTGCAGCAACGAGCTGAGCATGAGCTAGGGCAAACATATAGGGAGGGTAGGGGTAGGGGTAGGGGTCGGAGCAGAGATAGACCGCGGGCCGAAGGTAGAGGTAGGGGGCGGGGGCGAGGTCGAGGAGGTAGAGGGGGTGGAGCTTCGGCTGAGCCTATATCAGAGCAACAACATGGGGCTTCAAACGGTGAAGGCTTCTATGGGGTGTTTCAAATTTGATCAAATGTAAATTTGCTTCCAAAAAACATTCGTCCTCAGCGGTCCTTGATTATTGCAGCTCAAAGAAATATAAGTACCTTTGAGGCCTGCAGCTGTTCAATAGCTGAACCCTATTCTGATGACCGCTAGACCTAGTTGAGGGGGGTGTATATGTAGTGGAATGGGGGGTGTACATGTAGTGAAAAGGGGTGTACGTTTAGTGGTTCCCTTTTGATGGGGCTCTCGGTAAATCCTAGAAAACGGCACGCCGCACAGGTTTCGCTTTCCGTACAACGATACTAGTAGATGGTTAGTTAGCGAGCACACATTGGACTACCTTCGTTATATATAGACGGAATGAACAAGACCAAACGAGCACGTACAGCTTTGTCGCAGGGTGAAGCACTTAGCTCCGTGTGAGCATGCACCAAATGGTGTTTGTTCCACCCCAAGAGGCGGTGTTGTGAAACGCGAAAGAGATTATTCTCAATCCAGATCCACCTACCCCATTCTACCAATCAAACTGGATTTTATTGATGAGAACGGAGTAATACTGTAGTTAGAGGATGGGGGCGGAAAGTTCCACGCTGTGCAACTTTATCTGCAGACTGCACGCCCGAGGCGGCGAGGAGGGAGCCCTGGAAATTGAGGGATCCGGACTCGTACAGTACAGAAATATACTACTGAGATACTCACCCTGTCTCTGATTCCACCTCTGCCACGAAAAGGCTATATGCAACCCTGCTGGAAGGTCTGGAATCAGTGGCTCCTGCTATAAAAAACAACTGCCTTGTTCCCCTTCATTATTGTGCAGTATGTACTTGCTTCCTTATGGACATGCCTGTCTGACATCATGCATGCGGTAGGTGGCACGAAAAGGCCTGACAATATAATCGGTGATCGGCAGCTTATATGAGGCTGAAAACGGTGGTGCAAATGACTGCCACTCGTAGTGTGCTTCTACCACCAGCTATGTGCATTCCTCGATGCTAAGACCTGGAATTGTATCGGCCGTTTCATCTCTTGTTCAACAACATCCCTCCCGAGGTTACATTGATTCATCATGATGTTACCAGCAAGAGATCTTGTGAGGCTGAAGGTTCCTACATGTTTCAGGAGATTTGCTGTCCCAAGTTTCCGCAGACTATGTTTGCTGGGCCACTGCAAGATTAAAATTACCCATTTTTGGGTCCAGCATGTTCAATATCAAAGTCCGTCATATACATGCTGACGTTTTCCGACATGAATGTCAGTTCGTTCGTTTGCTTTCATCGCATCTCGTCACTATACGGTCCTTCTTTTGTTTCTCTTCTCCCTCGAGCTTCTTTCTGATCCATTCATTCATACCGGTTGCTCTTATTTGTGCTGCATCGTTGGTGGCGCAGTTATGAGGGAACTCCTCTGGCTTTTCGCGGTTGCGGCCGAGGTCGTCTATTGCTATCCCGGCAGATATCGCGGTCTTCACGAACGACAGGTTTTCACTTCAACCAATGGCTCCGCGATCAACAGCTCCTTTCCCACTGGCTCGTCCCCCACTGGCTCGCTCACCACTGACTCCCCTACCACTGACTCCTCAACCATTGGTTCGTCCACCACTGGTTCGTCCTTATCTGGCTCCTCTCAGACTGGCTTGTCCCCCTCCTCCTTCCCCACTGGCTCTTCAAGCAATAGCTCCTCTACTACTGGCTTACCAGTAATTGGCTCCTCCGCCACTGGCTCGGTCACTGGCTCATCAAACACTGGCTCAAACACTGGCCGGTCGAACACTGGCTCAAACACTGGCCGGTCGAACACTGGCTCAATTACTGGCTCAAACACTGGCTCAGTCACTGGCTCGTCGAACACTGGCTCAATAACTGCGCCGCCAGTCCTCTCAACGATCAGCCTCGGCTCTATTTCGACGCAGTCCACATCGATTATAGGGGTATCTTCAAATACTGAAATTTCAACAACAGACGACAAAGGTCATTCAACCGTGCTTCCATTCATTTTCGGATGTTGGTTCTGTGGAGGAGGAGGTCTTCTACTCTGGGGCGTGGGTCCTGGTCCTGGTATTTACCCTCCACCAGTCCCACCACCATTTCCTGATTGGCCTATAATCACCATTGGGAATGATAATTTACCTACGCCTGATCCATCCGGGAATCAATCGCCATCAAACCCTACGTCTACCGTCTCTAAAACGACTTCTACATCCGAGACTTGCACAACCGCAACAGTCACTGACTATTGGGTATCATGTGCTTCAGGTACCACGGGTACATCATCAATTTGTTCCACATATTCTTCGTCATTGGTCACTGGTTGTAGCGTGACACCAAGTGCAACCACTACTGCTTCATCATGCACTGCACCGGCATCAGTGGACTCGGATAATCTTCTTCCTGGGGAAATGGCTGGTCCGGAATACGACCTCTACGACGCACGATCTGGAGATCCGTCACCAAGTTGGTCTTACACAGTGGCCGTCATTGCATCGACCGGTGTTGTAGGAGCTTCCCCTGGATCGTCCCCAACATCAGCATCTGCCTCTACCACCAATGTTACTTCACTTACATCCACAACCTCCGCCGCTGGGTCATCTCAAACGGCGACTACAACCTCATCGTCGCCCTTGTGCGTTCCATTTCAGGATCCTCATAATAACGACCCCGGTCATTGTGATTGCTCCTCGGCATCTTTCACTACAACTCTCCCTTTCATAACGTCCACCGGGAACCCCTGCGGTTACACCACTCTGACTATCCCTGATTCATCCACAATCACCACAGCCCCTAGTACAACAAATACCAATCCGTTCCCTTTTACAACTACTGACAGTGCTGGAAATGCCGTTGCTTGCGCAAGCAGTTCGCTATCATACCTAGCCGTTGCAGGGGGCCTTACCTACACCATATGTGATGGTTCAAGTACTACTGTAAGCACAGCGACAACACATACTTCAGCACCTCCACCTCCACCGCCTCCGCCTCCGCCTCCACCTCCACCACCAGCAGCGAAATGTGCGTTCTGGGACAAAGGTAAGGATATTACTCGATGAACGACTGCTTTCGCTAACGTTCTATAAGGATGGGGCTGGACCTTCGAGGTCTACAATATCCATGGCTGGTCGACAGACGGTGGCAAGGGTTTGCACGACAATGAAAATGGATGCGGTGCTTTGACAGGATGGTCATGGAGCGACACCAACTCCGGTGGACAGGCGTATTTCAACCTTCCGTTCTTTATAAAGAGTGGGTGTGTCGAGAGAGCAATTGCTTCGGCTGGAGGACCAAAGGTTTCATGCAGCGGCCAGGGACTTGGGAAACGATCGACAGATAAGCGGACCTTGGAGACCAGAACGGACCTCGCAAAGCCCGTCTCCAACCCACCAAATTTCGACGACGCGCGCATCAGCAACGCATACAACCCTCCCGACGTAGATGTTAATCTCATCAATCACGTCTACAATGCTCCAAATTGGGATAATGAGCGTCGGTCAACAAGTGTAAAGACGTTAGACACAAGAGTAGATCATGCAAAGCCCGTCTCTAAACCACCAAATTTCGATGATGCCCGCATCAAGGACGCATACAATCCTCCCAACGTAGACATCAACCTTGTCGAGCACGTCTACAATGCTCCGAATTGGGACCATGAGAGTCGATCACTCATACAACTCAGCCAACTTCACGAACGTAGCAAACTGTCTAAACGTGGCTGTGCTTCTTCTAAGGCTGCAAATGACTCACCTCCGGGCAGTCCACCACAATCACCAGCACAGGAATACCTCTGCAATCCGGTCATACCTGGAGTCGACGAGTGCAACGCCAAAGTCGCCGAATACGGGAACGTAGGTAAGAAGACATCACTCTTTTACACGGGCTGGGGGGCGAACGGCGCGCCAGGCGCAGGCGGAATCATGGCTCGAAAGTATGCAGCCAAACACATGTGCAATATGGACACGGTCAGTTGGTCCGGCCTCTGCAACGGCGAATGGAAGGTCAACACCCAGAAAGCAATCATCGAGCCCTTCAAAAAGTCAGACATGAGCAGCGACGAGCTCTTCGCACTCGACGACAAGGCCGACCCGTTCCTAAGACACCTAGCTCAAGCCTTTGCCGAAACGAGCAAGGGCGACGTTTACGTCTTTATACCGCAAGGCCGGCTCCCGAACAATGCCTGGAACAAGGACAGCGCGTGGGGCGGCTGGGAGTATCCTGCTTTGACCAATAACCAGAAAGTGACGAGAATCCTCAGGGTTGATTTGGATGTCAGTGATCCTAACAATCCTACGGGCACGCCGGAGGTTATTTGGGATCGCAGTAAAGGGGACGGGAAGGCGGATTATGATCCCAAGGGTGTTCGTGGGCCGAGTCTGGCGGATGGGCTGCCGCAAGATCAGATACCGCAGGGTTGGCAGGATCCGGGATCGCTATAGGCTGCCTTTTGGAGCTTTAAGGATGTTATACTGTTTGTTAATCTCTCATTCTCAACTGATCTGTTGTAAGATATGGATTTTATACTCGCCTTCTACCCATAGATGTTCTGCTATACACACTTATTACCTATCCTAGCCATGAAATCATCATACAGAAAATCCGTCCATGTACCATCCAAAAAAGTCCTCCTTTAACACTCCGCATTCTCTTCCCACTTCCCTAACCATTTCGCTCCGTCACACCCGCAACCCCAAACATCCCTAGCTGCAATCGAACAGCTCATCCACCGAGCACCCCTGTCGAAGACGAAACTGAACCAACTATCATGGAATCGTTACCTTTTAATCCCTCGGTGGTTTTTTTGCTGACTTTTTTTGTCGCGGATATATCATATAGGTCGTTGGTTGTACATATTGTTAATTGACGTAGGCAGATGCGAGATGGAAATGATAAGAAGAGACGAGGCACGGAGAAAAGGGGGTGGAGTGGAGCAGGGCCGTCGTTATTGGCAGATTTGCTGCTGTGTTACTTGTGTGTAGGTGCATTGAAAGGGGTTGGTAAAGATGGTTTGGAATGGGGAGGTGGAAGTTGGGTGGAGCGGGAGTTGTGTCGCGCTCATGGAAATATGGTATATCATATGATCGTAACGTAGTGTTCAAAGGTGTCTACCTTCGATATACCCTCTGAAAGGTGTGTAACTGCCTACAAATGTGGTGGCGTATCGACAGGGGCGTAGCTCTATTGATGTCCCTTCGAGATCCTTGAGAGAGTATGAATCTGTTCTCAGGAATATGTGATGGTAATTCTCAGCTCCTATAACAGACACCCTTCGAGCTTCAATCATTTTCGCTGCAGTCGTTTTGCTTGGTTGTGAATAGTGCTCAGGGGGTTAATATTGTTTGCTGTGCTTCCTGTCCCTAGATTGAGTGTTGAACACCATGAGTCTTTTGGTTGTTCATATTTCGTTGGCGAATCTTGGATGAGCAGTAAGAAATTTTAAGCAAGATCTCACCATTTTCTCAGTGTCTCATATAAGATTCTCATCAACAGCTCAGAAACTACCTCACCAACAGACTCCCCTTGTCCTCGAACAGCAGATCAACATCCTCATATCAAACACTCGGACACAACTCTCCAGCCTACTTCAGACTCCAACTAACACCCAAAGCTCATTCACGACAAGGCCTGGCTTTGCTGCTGTGCGAAATGGGGTATCACGTGCTGCTATACGGCCCTGAATGTTCCGACGACCTTTTGCAACGGTTGTGGGCTCGCTCGCTGTGAAGACTGCCAGATCGTCATGGATTGCGCCGGCGAACGTAAGTTTCAAGGTCCTTTAGACCGGGTTTTTGTTAAGGGGAGACTGATTGTATTGATGAATTAGAGAGAGCCGGTCCCTCAAGTTGATTTAATTTCGAACTAGAACTCGGCGGCACAGTAGAATGCTGGCGAGCTTTTGTCGGGGGGGTGGGGATTTGGGGGAGATATAGTGTTTTTGCTGGGTTGTGTCCGTAAGTCATGTGAGCGATATGTATAGCATGGAGATATTCAGAAAGGTGTGAATTACTAGTGCTGGTCATTGTGACCGGTAGGCGAGCTTACGAATAGAATAGAGCGCTTAAGGAATGCTGAATGCTAGCACGAAGTGTGATTCTAGCCATTCAGCCAACGTGGTGAATGGCTAATAACGAACGCATTAGTACTCACTGCTTTCGTAGGCCAGTTGTCTTTAAGTGATGGCCTCAAGCTCTCGGGAATGCTCTTCGCCTCTCAATTCCTGCCTCCTCACTCCGCCATGGAGTTCACATCTGCTCTCTCTTGTCTCCAATTGATGTCTTATATCTTCCGCATGTAACTCGTATCTTCGCCTTTCTACCGCTTCTAGCTCGGCTTTTCTTTGAAGGAATGCTGGCGAATTCTCCTCAAGCTGTGGTTCTTGAGTGATCTCCGCGTGGCGTCGCTGGTGATGAACGCGCCACAAGAAAATTACAAGGGCGGATATTGCAATGCTACCGAGTAGTACTGCAACGCCAACCGCTAGATCTACATCTTTCTGGTTGGGTTTAGGGATAGGGATAGGGGTCAACAGTGACGATGGTGTCGAAACACTGTTCGTCAGAGATGGCGTTGTAAGCTATCAAGTAGTCGAACCGATGGCGCTGATCAACCTAGCCGTAGTCTGTGAAGTAAATATTGTCGCTTTTGTTGTATCTGGTGTTGCTGATACCGTTTTGCTGGGTTACTAGGCGAGTACTTCCCCCCCTCCCCCCCCCCCCCCTTGGCATGAGGAAAACCTCAAAAAGTTTACAAAACTTGATTCTGCCGCCGCTTGGAATAGCGTACTGTCGATTGCCGACGGCTTTATGTATGAGGGAGAATGGGCTTGACAAAATTACTGCGCTCCCCAACGTAGTAATGCAATGTCCCGACGAGTAAAAGGTGGAAGTAATCGGATATGCTGAGACTACGATGTAGGTGCCGGGCGAAGAACTGCCTTCAGTAGTCAGTCGGTAGACACGAATCTGGGGAGGGAACTTAGGTTATCGTATACACAGCTCCTCCAGGAGTGAAGGTGAATTGGCCCACATTACCCGAAAGGCTAGTATAAGCAAAGTCTGCTGCTATATAGCAACCAGAGCAGGTCCATGGGCGAAGAGTTGGAGAGGCTGGCTCGTCAGGGTTATAGTCTGGTAGGATCCAAAGGGTACTTTGATATTCTTTACCTTTCTATCCACGAGCACGAAGGCTAGTGAGAAGACAGATGATTAGAGGGGACTATCAGCGTAGAACGCATTATAGATAAGTGCAAAAGTCGATTACACTATGAAAGGGATGATAATCTTAGCACGATAAAATTAATAGACAACGAGAGGCTAAGCCATTATCAAGAAATCTTTCGAAAAGGCTGTACGAACTGAGCATCACAGGTGTTTGGCACTCTTCTGAGATTGCGGCTCAGCCAGCAGTCTTGCATATTGTTGCATGACATAAACCTCCGAGGAACAAGGTGCTGCATCGCGAATTCACCGTCGTCCAATTAGAGCAACATTTCTTTGGAGGTACATAAGAATCAACCAATTGTTATAATTGCAGGCAGTGCTGCATAGAATGTCAAGCTACAAAACAATGAAGAGTGATTAGTAGCATCAGGGCATTCGAAACAAGCTCAATTGCCTTGAAGTACATTAAATGTATTGGCCACGATGGCCAAATCCTCGCTTGAGGACGCGAAGACTTATGTATGGGAGACGATGTACAACCCAGACGAAGATATAGAGGAATTACTGAGCGGGAAAGACTCCAATAGCGACTATCAAGTGGGTAAGGTATGCTCAGCAGAGGAGAAATGCCCAAATTGGAATGGAGTCAAATAGCCTGTGCCTTCCCAGTGAGGGTAGAAAATAGAGCGAGAGACATTTCAAAACGGTGGGGGTCCATAGATTTTTCTTGCTTTCATACACTTCTCGGACTTCTTAGCACCCCAGGACCTACAACGATGAAGGGTGATTTTGCCATACTTTACAGGGTGAAGAAGAAAGAGCAAAGGCGAAGCCTTTCAGACGTCGGAAATCAACACTTCTTGTTGCGCCAATTCTGACTGTCGTTTGTTGTGGAACAATGCATTGATTCGTGGCTAAAGGAGAGCTGCGCAACTCATGAGGTAGACCTCTAATACGGTAGATTCAAGAGACAAGAGAAACAACTCAGCCGGATCGCAATCGTAAGTGATTGAACAAGTTGGATGAATGCGGTACATTTACATTAGATTCGATGGAGCCTTCACAACATACCTTCCGTTCCTATGAACATCAGCCTATCCTAAGATTTGCCTCAGATCTCAGACGTGTCCTAACCCCGTTAGCAATCCTAAGATGCCACTAAGCCCAAAGGTGACTAGGCTCGTAGTCTTCAGCGTTGCATCATCCCCGCTCGGCTGCGCCCAATACTCGAGTGACACCTCACTACCTTCACACATATTTAACACTTCTCGTGCATTGCCTTTGCTTTTCATCAACAGCTCATAGCTCTCACTACAGCAACTTTGGCTTCCTTTGGACTTTGTGAACGCTGTGAACTCCTGGGCTTTGTGAACATAGAAATCCGTGAGGGTGGCTAAGGTGCGGGGCCGCAAACCATAAGATCAGGCTACCAATATTACAGCTTCCCATTTCCTCTTCCAGCCTCACCTTCCCATAACCTGTTCCAACCTTTACAACTCCAGTACTCAACACAGGCTAAGCAGCATCAACTAAGATGTCTGTGATTATACGGGAACGAGAGCGTGACCGTGACCGAGATCGGAATCGAGACTGGGACGACAGGTCATCGGCTTATCGTGACTTGGGCCGTGACTCGGGTCGTGACCGCGGCGAGTCTTTTACAACAGTCAAGCGGTATCGTATCCCTAATCGCGATGAGGAAGACAAAGTCGAGAGACTGAGTGTGTACGACCGCGACCGTGACCGACGTTCTGACCGAGGAGATACCCGTGCATTCGAAGAAACTCGTATCATCCGCCGAGAGAGGACTCCAGAGCCTGAACCCGAACCGGTGAGAAGAGTTGAGCGAGACATTCGGATTGAACGTGTTGAGAGAGAGCGAGAGCCTGAGCCTCGAAGATTCGAGCGAGAGTATCGGTACGAGCGAGATGTCGATAGGCTGCCAGTACGTCGCGATCCTTACGAACTCGAGCGATACTCAAGGTCAACGGAGTACTTCCCACGTCCAGACCCTCCTCAACCTATTATCATTCGTCAGGAACCTCAGCAGATTATTATCCAAGAAGCGCCACGAGCACCAATAATCATCCCTGCTCCTCAACCGAAAGAAGAGTCTGACTTTCAGGTTATTCAACGCTCGGAAATCAAAGAGGACCGCCAGATTGTCCGACGAGAGCCGGAGCCACCGCGAGAGGAAGAAGATTACTACTACGAGCGTAGGACTCGAGAAGTCTCGGGTGGAGATCACGATGACGACTATTACGAAGAAAGATACAACCGCCGTCAACGAGATGTCAGTCCTGGCGATTCCATCTCTCAGCACGGCCGTGATCGAGATTATAGTAGCGATGATAGTATGGTTTACGTTAGAAAGGAAACCCGCGAATCATATGGCAGAGACGAGAGCCCTCATCATCGAAGGCATCTGGCTGAGGGTGCTATCGCTGGCCTTGGAGCTGCTGAACTTTTACGACATCATCGCAAGCGTGAAGGCGATGATACTTCTGGTCGTGGAAGTCGTATTGGGAAAGACCTTGGAGCTGCCGCTGTGGGTGCAATAGGTGCACAGGCTATCTCACGGGCCAAAAGTCACCATCGTGAGAAGAGTCGAAGTCGTTATGAATCCAGAGATCGTTACAGCGACCGTGGTGATGATCGCCGTGAGGGTCGTCGCAAGCATCGCAAGGACAAAGATAGGTCCCGAAGTCGGTCTCACTCTCGAGTTAAGCAGCTTGCAGGTCTGGGACTTGGAGCTGCGGCTATTGCAGCAGCTGTCGGGTATGCCCGTAGGAACAACAACAAGAATGATAATGATAGGCGTAGCCGATCCCGAACCCGGCGACACTCTGCGTCCGGCATACCTGCAAATGACCCCCGGGACCCAGGACACAAGAACAAAACTATAGCTGGAGCTGGCCTGGCCGGAGCCGCTGTTGCTGGATTGGTCGAACGAGCACGTAGTAAGTCTCGAGGTGGAAGGGCCCGGTCAAAGAGCAGGATTCGTACAGGTATTCCGATCGCTGCTGCTGGGCTTGGCAGTGCAGCTATTGCTGGTTTGTACGAGAGAAACCAGGCAAACAAGAAAGACAAGGAGGATAAGCAAAAGGAGACGCGACGTGCAGAGCGAAGGGCATCGAGATCAAGATCTAGGTCCGTACCATATGAAGGTCCACGCAGCGCTGCAGCAAGTGACCCAAACCTTATAGAATACGGTGATCAACCGGTGTACGCCGGAGGCGTGGTCCCAGACTACTACAACCGTCCGGCAAGCCAAGCAGGATACTACGGTAATCATGAGGACGCAATGGTCCCCGCTGCCGCGGCCGGTGCTGCATATGGGGCAACACGGGAGAGAGAGCGCAGGAGAAGCTACAGCTCTTCTGGATCCGATCGTGAGAGAAGGAGGAGACATCGACGCAAGAAGAGTGGTAGCGGCAGCCGGAGCCGGAGCAGAGGATTAGCAGCTGCGGGGCTTGCTGCAGGTGCAGCCGCTGGTGGAGCTGCAATTGCTTCGGAACACGAGAAGAGAAAGCAGCGTCGGAAGGAGGAAAAGAGAGAGCGAAAACGTATGTCCCACTTCCGCGATGTTGCCCACAAAGATTAACTGTATGAAAGGCCAAGAGGCAGAACAGCGTGGCGAATACGATGAGCGATACCCACCAGAACAACCATATTCGCAGATTAGTCCTGGAGCGAATCCTCCTGGGGCTGGGTATTCTCAACCACAAGATAATTACCACCCCTCTACAAACGCCTTCCCTCCTCCACCAAACCCCACATATTCTCCCGCTCCAGGTTACAACCCCGCAGAATATTCAAACCAACCTGCTCAGCCGGGTCAGCCCAGCGCACAGATCCACCCCGATTACGGCTACCCGCAGCAGCCAGCTGGCAATCCATATGCGCCACCAGGACCAGGAGGTGTCTATTCGCCTCCCCCAGCAGACCCATATGCAGCACCGGGCGCTCCAAGGAGAGCTGACGAGAATGTGAGTGCCGAGCCGTTTCTCAACACGTCATCTCACGTGCCCAAAAGTGACCGTTATGTTCCCAATGACCGTTATATTCCCAAAAGCTACCGTGATGTCCCCGAGGAGGGTGGGTGATTGTGACTAGCTCTGTAAGATCACTCCTAGCTAACAATCTCAACTCTAGGTCTAAGCACCCCTCGTGCTGGCTCCCCTGTCCAATCTCCTACTGTACCAAGGGGTTCATCCCAACCTCCACCAACCACTAAATCCGTCCAGTTCAATCTCACTCCTTCATCTTCCGACTCTACTTTCCCAAATAAAATTCGCAAGCGTCGCCAGCGGTCTTTACATGACAACGACGTCAATGATTATGATAGCGAATCCTCCACTCTTTTAAATCAAGATCGTCACGACCGGCGTCAACACAATCGAAAATCCTCTCGTGATGATCATGATAGGTCTCCATCTCCTGCGCCTTCAGATGACACGGTCGATCTGCCAGAGAGGTTTGATGAGCAGGGCAGACCAATACCACATAATGGGGAGGATCCGATGGTCAATCATATCCAGCAGTTGATCGGGGGTCTGTTGGGTGGGGATGATGACGATGGTGGGAGGAGAAGGCGGAGGAGGTGATTTCGGAATCTCAAGATGAATGGTTTTGGCGTTTCTTATCCTTTCTCCTTCTTTCTTTAGTTCTCTTAGACGGTTTCCTTGGACCATGTAGTTATGGGATTGAACAGGTTTATGATTACGACAACTATGACATGCATTTTCTTCTACCCAAGTCCCTTCCCCTAGTATTGGTGACTTTATGCGTGAATCGTGGCTCCTTCTATAGTAACATGCGTTGCTCGCTTTCAACATTCATACAGCCTCGGATCTCAACGAACCCAGCAACTTCAACCCATTGAAATGCATACACAATAATTACAACCTCTCAAAACGCCCCATCCGTCCTCAACTTCTCATTCCCCCACGGCTCCTCCTTCAACGAAGTCGGCCCCCCAAACGGCTCACAACTCCTCCGCCCACTCATCGGCCCCGGACTCGGCAACTCCGCCCCCTTCGCCGCATACGCCCTTGCCGCCTTCCCCCCCACATTCGCACCCCCCTGCCCCCTCTCAACCCCCTCTCTACTCCCCATCCCCTTTTCGCTCCCCCCCGAGATCCCCGCGGTCCCGCCGGCCGCGCCCGTGGCTTCGGCGCTCGCTTGCAGGGCTTTTAGAAGGGTGATGGTGGAGTCGGGGGTTAGGTCTTCGTAGTAGTCATCGTTGATTTGGAGCATGGGGGCGTTGACGCAGGCGCCAAGGCATTCGACTTCGGAGAAGGTGAAGAGGTTGTCTGGGGTGGTGTGGCCCGGGTGGATGCCCAGGTGGGTGGTGATGGCTTCCATGATTTTATCGGAGCCGCAGCCGCCGAGTTGGCAGGGGGTCTGTGGTTAGATTTGGTGTTAGTTTTGGGGAATATGGGTGGGGAGGGAGGGAGATAGGGGAAGGGGATAGGGGAAGGAGGTGGTGAGAAAGGCGTACAGTTGTGCAGACTTGGACGTGGAAGCGGCCGACGGGGTCGCGGTTGTACATTGTGTAGAAGGTGGCGACTTCGTAGACGCGCATTGGCGGCATCTCTAGCACACGCGCTACCTCGTTCATGACGCTGATGCTCGTGAAGCCGTGCTGCCGCTGACCCAGATCAAGGAGGGGCATCACGGCGGCTTTTTTATATTGTGGGGGGTAGCGTTTTAGGATTTCGGCGATGAGTTTTTGGTTGATTGCGTTGAAGGAGAAGGGGATCGATGGGTTGTTGACGGGGGTATCGCGGTGCTGGTGGAGGGATGTTAGTGGAGGTGGTCGGAGGGGGATGGGGGGGAACTGACGACTTGGAGGGCGTCGGATGAGAGGCGGGTGGTGGTGGTTAGGTGGCGGCATTGGGGGATGAGAGGGCATCGGGAGGGTTGAGCAAGGCGTCTGGATAGACGTGGGAGGAGTTTCGAAGCCATGGTGAGACGTTGCTGGGGTTAAAGTTGTCGGTGGATGTTCGATACCTCACAGGTACTGACGATGTCGATGTACGCTAACGCCGAATTGCGTTAGTGCCGGGAAGTATTGCAACTGCTGTCCGACTGTCTTTCACATCCGAGGGTCAGTAATCTGTTCAATTCATGTTCGATTGCACACGGATGCGTTACTGTACCCATCACGATATAACTGATCCGTGACTCAACCCACAATCACTATCAGAGCCCATCGTGAAGTGCACCAAGCCACTTGGTCCAGCTGACTGGATGGTAATCAATGCGTCGACCTGCTCATGGAATACCTCATGAAGTCCTCCTTCACCAAGATCGGCAATATTAAGCTCTTTCGGAGCCTGTATAAGTTATTTTTCTCTCAATTTGCTTTCATGATCTCTCTGAAATATATATATCTCATAACGTTTGTTGGATCTTTCAGACCCAGCATTCTTTCCCTTTTGCATCTCTTTCGTACTCCACTTATATATATGTGCCATATCTGGTGACGATGTACGAGCCGTTCGTTTCTTGATTGAAAACGAGGCACCAGTTCTCTATATGACAACTTTCTTAATAACGCTTGAACGTCTGGAATCTGGTCATTAGACCCGGGTATCAGAATTCACTCCGTATATTGAAACAATGCATCTTCGCTCTCATTCAGAACCAGAAAAAAGGTGTAGGGTGGTATTATAATATTATAAAGCACCAAATGAGGCCAAAAAGGAGCAACATCAAATCTTACAACGAGTGACAGAACTACTTCGAAAATATCCTTTGTCAATATTAAAGGCATGTCGATGAAATAAAGTCTTCCATGTCCTCATGGGAACATCTCTTTGCCCAGTAAATCAGTATAAGAAATTATATAACCGAAAATACTCTTTGAAATACAAAATCGAAACAACCTGGAAAGGGCCAGGGTCGAAATCATATTTTACGTCGTCGATCTAGTCGAGTGTACCAGGACATACCGCCCAGATGACCGCACCCTATTCAATCACTTAGATAAGAAGAGATCTGGAAACACAAGGCAGTACCTTCTTGGAGCAAGCAACAGTGTTAGCCCAGAACAGGGAGCGTAATTTCCAGAATACGTGGTTGCTCTCCTTAGCGCGTTAGGCGTGCAAATCCGAAAGGGCTTCCCAATTTTCGTCCCACTCTTTTTATCCTACAGAGTGGAATCGTCCTGCAACATGACAGTACGCTGTTCGTTCTCATTTACCCAGTCTGCGACTCAGCGTCACAAAAGGTGACAGACCCTCCGACGTCAAGATCGCTGCGAGTTGAATCTTGGAAACGGCCATGCGAGAAGCTTCAGCGACACTCTACAACTAGCCATCACACCTTCATTACATCATTGACAGCTCCAAACCTGCGGCGGTGCAACCAAAAACCTGTCTTCATATGACACATTTGCTGACAGGACCCTACCGGCAATGAAACGGGTTGCAATGACACCTCGCTTAGTGAACGAGAATTAGGGCTTACGAGGATCGAGGATGATGCGATATGACCCCCGTCGCAATGGCCGCTCCATTGCGTCGCGCTTGCTAATTCAAGATCACAACACACGACAAATCCTGCATATCCTTCACACCGTTGACATTGTTGATCTTCATCTTTCTGCTCCATCTTCTCTACCTGTTCGAACCTGGAACAGACAGCGTTGCCAGCTCTTTCATTGTTGCAGAAACCAACACCACAAAAGCACAGCATTACCAGCTCAGCCTCTACACCAACTACTAAAACCACCAATCCAACTGTTGCTGCTATCTACCAAACCTCTCTTCAACCATCTTACTTGATCTCCTTCACACAAAGCAAACATGTGCATGAAGTACCTCGTCGCCTACTGCTGCGGTCACTTCCGTTACCTGGACGCACTCCCCAGTGACCACTGCTCCATCAACCCCTGCACCAAAACCATCACCACCACGCTCCGATGTGAGCAGGTCTGCCACTCCTGCGCCGAGACCTTCCTCCTCCACGAGACTCGACGCACAAAGCTAGTAAACATCGTCCGAGCTGCCGGTCGACCAGTCAAGCCAATGCCGCCAGTCCACATGATGGAGTTCTACCACAACAACCTAAGTCATCACCAAGGAATCCTCTACATCATCTGGCGCTTCCACCGCATGTTCATCCGGGCGTTGGGGGAGCCGGCACCTCCGGATGCAGGCTTCTGGCGCACCTGCTGGGGTTGGAAGGGCTTGGGGGATGCGTGGAAGGCGATTGGCGGCGCTGGCGGGGTTGAAGATACTGCCGTCGACCGAAGCATCTGGAATTTCGTCAACATTCACTTGCATGCCGAGTTCGATCCCGAGTGGCCGTGTGCTCTTATCGGGCACCCAAGGGACTCGGCCTGGCCGGTTGAGGAGAGAGGGTGGGGTTTTGAGGATGGGAGGGAGGAGCAGGAGGTCGTGTCTTGGGTGTTTGGGCAGTCAGCGGAGCAGAGCAAGTGGGAGAAGGCAAGTGAAGCCTTCGGGGAGGCGAATTAGGTGGGGGACGGAAGGATTCGGTGGTTGTGGATTTTCTTGTTGTTTTTAGGGGTAGTAGCAGGGGATGGAACCAAGGAAGATGTGTTTTGTTCGGAGCCTACGTCTACACCTGCGATTTTTACGGTTTTTTCCTTGTTGTCTGCGAAGCTGGTACATCCCCTTCTAGCCCAAATGCCCCTTCCCCGTCACACGCCCCCTCTCCCCACAACTCCCCACAAATCCCCACTCCTGTCCCCCTCCACCTAATCACCCAACGCACCAACCCCCACATTCCCTATCTCCAGGGTCACATTCGTAGAAGCAAAAGCGTTTACCTGGCGCTTTCCTTAGGAACAGCTGCGCGAATGCATGATCTGCCTCACAATTTGTGTCTACGGGACTGGAGCATCAAGAGGCCAGATATTTTATAGGGGGTTTGAGTCTCCGTAGAGGGTGAATGTCGGGGCTCGACTGTGGCGAGGGAGACATGAGGAGTTAAGACGGTGCAGGCGATCAAGGAGCTCGTTGGACAGAAGGAGAATGGAGAAACCAAAAACCCCCAATCGACGCAATTAAACCGTTACCAACCTCCTACTATCCCCCCACCCGCCTTTCCACCGCCCCTTTCCAACCCCCCATTTTCCCATTCCCCTTTGCCCCAACCCCAAATCCCCAAAATCAACCATTCCCATCCCAACAGCATCACTGCAAGAAACAACATCGCCGCTCTTAAACTCAGCCCTAGGTCTTTTGAGGCCTGTCTGCACTGTTGTTGTGCGGAACTTTTCGTTAAGGGGGAGGTGGGGGGCGGTGACGGAGGATTTGGGGAGGGGGGGGAGGGGGGGGTGGGAGATTTGGGGTGGGCAGAAGGGAGAAGTGGGAGTGGATGGAGAGAGGGAAAAGAGAGTACTGTAGGTACCGGCGCCAGAAGTGTCTCTTAGCCCACATCTTTGAAAAATCCATACATCTTTCTAAACATTTATGGTTACTTGTGCTCGGAAAGGTTTTGAAAAAAATCCATGCAGCGCTGAATGCGAGACAAATACGTTTTGTTTGTTTTTTCAATCTTTTCATACCCTTTTTTTCACACGACAAAAAAAACGGCAATGAGGCTTTTTTGGCATGGAGGTACCGTTGTACTGTACGAGCATGTCTTCCTGAAATGAGAATATTCGTTCGTCATGTGGTAGCCCTGTTTTGTCAATATCTGGGTGAGATAAAAAGGGGGGGTAAAGGGTCGATGAGTATAGTTGAGAGTATCAAACGATGCGTTGGGGTTCTGCGCTCTTTTCTCCCCCCCCTTTTCCCCGGAGGCTTCACTGCCCTTCAGTCTCACCGTCTCCGCAACCTTATTTCTTCGTTATTGATCGAGAAGTATGTACTTTCGATGAGCAAATGTTTCTGTGGGAATAGGCTTTGACGAGCTTTCGAGCGCACCTTTAATCACGCCTAAAGGATTTGAAAGCGAGCGGGAGCGGAGAAGGGAGTGAGAACGGTAGAGAATGTCATATTCTCATAGTCAATCGTTTCATCGTGTTTTCGGGGCAGGGGAAGTTTTGGTTTCTTCAGCACATTAGGCAGATGAACCTGAACTTCATTGTATTGACAATTTCGTGCTTCGACTGTGACATCCTTCCTCGGATATTCAAACCCCCTTCTTCCTTGGTTCCCTATTATCTTCTACCCTTGAAGTTCACTCCCCTTAATCTTCGGCTCCATCCTCTATTCCTAGAGCATACCCTCCTCGAACCCACTTAAGAACCCCCTTTATGCCTCTCTATTTCCAAACGAACTTCCCTGGAATCTTCCTCCGGTTTCAAGGCTCCTCTCTCGGTTACCAAGTAGCGTTGCGGCTGTTCTCGGCGCCCGTTGCAGCTGCTGAGAAAGAGGGTTGCAGCTCTTTGGGGGTTTGTGACGACTGCTATATCTGACGTGGGAAATGCTGGCATGGGAGCCACAGGGGCCTGGGAGAGAATGTGCTGCATTGTTTAATTGTGTGCAGTGTCAAATGCTTCCTATTAGCGTCAAAATAGCCGCGCAAGGAGACGTTAAGGCTGAGCAGAACTTTGCCGATTTCTTGGTACGGCCTTCTCATAAAATTTTGCTTTATCCGGTTCAAGCTCTGACATTTCTATCGATATCAAAGCACTCATCTCCATAGCGGTCTTTCCTTCGACCAAGTTTATTTAGATCTTCCCAAGCTACCACATAGTGAGCGGAAGCCCATTCATCAACCTTTTGCTTCTTCACCTCGCCAGGGATCGCGTTGAATAGGGTGCCTAGCCTGTGGATCCATGAGAACACTCCCAATTAAATGCACGATGACAAACTCACATGAGAGCATCAGGTTGACACCCAACCTCAGCCTGAGCATTCTCGATCAAACCCATTGCCTCAGTCAGCAAGCCGTTACCAGCCAGTGCACCAATATACGCTGCGTAGATCTCTCGAGTGACCTCAATGTCAAACCGTCTGACCCTTCCCCAGATATCCCTAGCTTGTCTATCGCCGAAGGGCGCAACCTCGCACGCTTGGAATGCAATTTGGATGCTATTGTAAGTCGGGCCTTCCCTTGAGTGGACGATGTCTTCCCAGAAATCGAGGCTACGGCGCGGCTTTCTGCAAGCTGTGTGGGCCAGCATTAGGGCGTTGTAAAGTTTGGTGTTCGGCTCGATCTCGGAATCCAATTTGAGCATGTTGTGTACCGTCGCGAGTGACTCCCTATCAGCGGCCTCGGCGATACCTTCAAGACAGCTGACGTAGGTATCGACGTTTGGCCTTTCCTCTCTAGTCTGCTGCTGGCGCATATGGCCGAAGACGTGGCAGGCCATATCGCTGCGCTTTCGCTCGAAGAATTCTTTCATAAGGTTGGTGCGAATGTCAATTTCTGTTTCGGTGAAAATTTGGCGGAGAATAGAGTAGGCATCCCAGGCTCGGGATGTGCTGTTGGAATGGTTTGAGATGAAGTCAACAAAGACGTTGCGGACTAAAGCGCGCTGCTCGATCCCATAGTGGAATGTGTGGGTGTTGAGGAGATCTATGAGGTCGTGCATTTCTCCACGCTGGAGGTGAAGTCGGGATAGAGTAGACACTGTTTCTGGCTCGAAGCGCGCTTTTCGCTCGCTCAAATCCTCAACGAGACCCATTGTAGCATCGTAATCAAGGCGTTTGTCGTTACACAGAGCGACTATGAGTCTGTTGACGAGAGGAATATCGGCATCATCTGGTACCTCTTCCGCTCGTAGTCTACTATAAACAGCTCTCGCCCCATCTAGATCCCCGACTTTCATGCGGTACTCGAGCTGCAACAGATGCGTCTGTGCATTGGGTTGAAATCCCCATCTTTCGCCTAGTACCACATATCTTTCGGCTGTGTAGGGGTCATCCAACGAATTCGCAAGCTCCACTAGTCCATTGATTGTCTCGATATCCGGACGCACGGGTATTTTGTTCTCTTCATTTCTCCGGATCATGATCTTCATCATTCTTTCAATCTCGTCAACGCCTTTTCCCTTTGCAGCTGCCCATTGAAAGGTTATATTCCACGCTCGTTTATCAGGGTCTTTTGCTAGCATTGATTTAAAGATCGGCTCACCCCACTCGAACTCGCCGTGGCGGATGCATAATTTCAAGACGAAAACGTCTGTGTGGAAGGTGGTTGCCCCATTGTTGGCAATAGGGTACATGTACCATTTCTTGGTGTTCTCTAGATCGCCCTTCTTGGCAAAGTAAACCACAATAGCTTGGTGGTCTTTGGAATTGAATGCTACGTTATGTTTTTGCATGATCTCGATCGTTTTGACAAACTCCTCAGTGTTCCCCTCTCTAGCAAACCCTTTGAGCACTTGTGTCCATGCCAAGCGATTTGACTGCTCCAGATCGGTATGCCAGTATTGCTCGACGAGATCCCTTGCGTAGAGTGGATCTCCGTACTGCGAAGAAGCTTGTATGAACGATGTAAGATGCTTGCTCCAAGGCACTTTGGCATCTTCCACCTCTGGGGAGATATCTCTCCGTTGTTTTGTTTCTTTGAACAAGGCCATTGAAAGCTCGTTGTGTGCGCTGTAGTCCCCATCTTTTGGGACGTTCTTTAATGCATTCATAGCCACCCTCAATTCCTCGCTTGAGAGTCCAAAACCCTCCACTTCGGTATAGTTCTGTTGTAGGTATAGAAATGTATTCAAGGCATGCTCTGCCTGCATCACCTCCAGTGGCGTTGGGAAAGTTTGTCTATGGCGGAAGAAATCGATGAACGCTCGCGCCAGATCCGCAGGTGGCGGTGGCCTTGTTCTTTTCCGAAGCATCTCGTTGAGATCTAACATTCGCCCAAGCCCCGGATCCAGATCCACGGGTTTCTGCTCCCGTTGAGGCTTGCGCGAAAACCCCCAGAGGTTTCTCCTCGCCACAACGGGCATTTTCGCAACCCTGCGTGCATGCAAACACTGCTGCATTGGCGGCCGAAACCAACAGCTTGTCTCTGAGTAGAGCTCATTGTATAGTATCCGCCGAAACACATGGCGCGTCAATTGAGTCTTTATCGTAGAGGACATGGGGTTATCTAGATGTCGACAGAGATAGCTAAAAGTAGATATTAGCACTGTCGAATGCTTGGGGACGCTGTAGAAGCTCACGGTGGGTCATGAATGTTGCATTATTAAATTATCCATGAGGTACAATGCCAAGGTCCAGTATATACATGAAGAGAATTGAGGGGTGTATGTATATAGACAGGATCAGCTCGAGTGCATATCTCCAACCGGGGCGGAAATAAGCGCGCGATGCACATCTTTCGCTCAGTTGTTCCTACGGCTACTATCCATTAACCTGGGCTCTCTTCGGTTATATACATCATTTTGGTGAGCGAAACGATAAGTACGTTGGCTTATCTTCATGTTAAATTCTATTCCTGCCATGAAGGCATTTCTATGGCTACTTAGCTACCAACTTGCAAATCCGCTCAATTACAGGCATCAAGGCCAATGTTCTTCGATAGCACATAAAGCCAGAAAGCCAAATCGGCAAAGCTAATGCGGTATCTTCGTGAAGTGGACTTGAAAGTCTGGTAACTCATGTTCGTGTAGATGCGGCTACAGAAAGATGGATTTTCGAGACGTGGTCGCGCCGCTGCGTTATATCCGAGTATCTGGATCTTCTTCACAGCTCACGGCGGAATAGAGTGAGTGTTACTCATTACGCATCAGACATGCGTGAGACTGGTCAGTCGAATCCGCTGATATGGCACCTCTAAGGCTTCTTCGAAGAAGAAAAAAAAGATCGTACGCCGCCGATGCAGAAGCTAAAAAGCTGAAGTAGAAACTCTGTAAGTCGTAAATTCGTGATTCGAAAAGTCCAGGCACCTCGCAAATGCGAATACTATTCCTGGACCGTTCGGGTTTCCTTCCATCCAGGCCCCTGTATCTCTTAGCCAAGAGGTCAGCACCTGTTTATCCATGAAACGCCAATTCGCCGGGCCTGCAAGGAACCCTAACGGCCAAAGTAGAAATCTTTAAATGTGAGTCCAATTCGGCTCATGAGCCAAAGCTGACTAAACATCAATCATCTCAGCATCGTCCGCCAGAACTTCGTCCGCCGGTCCCCAATTTCCCTCGTAGATGGTAGCACCAGCTCGTCTCCTTACTTCCGCCCATTGTACACCTGCTGTTCGAAGAATCTGGTCCACGACTGGACGATCTGACGCCCGAGGAGAGATCATCCAGCGAACTATACCGTCAAGAGCCTCTTGGTTTTTCGCGTCGATCATGAAGGCCGGCGGCTCCGCAAGTTCGCCACTACGCCGAAGCTGAAAATGGCTCTTCTTTTGTCCCTCCCGTCGGCGACGAAGGAAGTTCGGCGAACCAAAATCTTCGCCGCCGGAGTCCGATCCGTAGAATTCTTCTAGTGATTCCTTATCTGAAAGTGGCTTGCCAGACGAATCTCGGAAGATCTTGCTGTCTTCCGAACTCCACGTTAAGCTCGGAACATCACTCATGTCGCCTGTCCTCAATCGCTGCCAAGAGGCCCCATTGTCTGGCAGCATTACGTTGCCAGCAATCTCAAGCATGATCAAGCCCAGAGCAAAAATATCAGCTGGCTTGTCAAACTGACCCATCAGAATTTCTGGTCCAATGTATTCGCGATCGCCTTCTCCGTCTATTCCAGGCTGAGCTGGCCAGTTGACTGCCATACCAAAATCCCCGATCTTCAAGACACCCTCGAATGTAATCAAAACGTTAGCAGGCTTGAGATCCAGGTGGATGAAGCCCAAATCATGAATATGTTTGAGACCCTATCAATTAGTTCAGCAAAGTACCACAGATGCTACAACAAGGACTTACGAGGGAAAGCTCTAGCATAATTTTCCAGATCCTGAAGTCATCAAGCCGTGCAGAGTGCCCAACCTTATCTAGAAACGTCTTTAGAGTACCCTCCTCACAGAACTCGGTTTGGATGTACAGATGGTTATTGTCCTCCCAGCTGTCGAAAAGATTCACAGTATGGTCGGCCTGTCCCAACTCTCTTAGTATTGCAACTTCTTGGAGCTTACGCTGCCGGTCTTTCGGCCCAATGTAGGGGTGGCGGGATTTCTTGACAGCCCAGACTCGATCTGGAAGTGGCGTTTTTGGTGAAGTACGCTTCGTCGGAAGCGCAAAGTAATTGCCAGTATTCTTGTCTTCTTGAGCTCTCGTCACGCGATAAACGCTGGAGAATTCCCCCGTGCCAATCACTTCCACTCCGTCAAATCTGCATGTCAGGCTCGGATCTACCTCAACTGGAGCAATGTGAGCCGATAAGTTGATACTCGACCTGCTCTTTCCAAATGGCAAGAAAGACTCTCTGGAGGTAGTAGGCGTCGCGGGAACAAATGATGAAGCAGTGGGACTACTAATCACATCCTCCATCGGCCGAGCTGTGTGCAAGTCCCCATGTCCTGAGATCGACAAATTGCTAGGGTCCGGGGGAAAGACATGTTCCCGAGGCGTGTGCGGTGACATCCGGTTGCAAAGGTCGTTAACCGGACTTGCTGGAAAAAGAGGACTTCTTTTAGTTTTTGACTTTCCTATATGCAGAGAGGGGGCTGTATGAAAAGGTTTGAGAGGTGCTGGAGACTTGAAGTTTCGTAATAAACGAGAATGAGTCAAAGAACGGGACACCGACGAAAGGCTTCTGAATCTTAAGGCAGCTGATGGAGATTCGTCCATCAAACTGTCGCTGTCTTCATCGATGCTTCCAGACGGTGTCCCAATAGGAATCAACTTACAACTTTGCTCTTGTTCAGACGACTGAAGTCTCTCATTGGGCGAAGCGCTGCAAGCATGGCTTCCAGCCTCTTGCTTCAACGTACTACGTTCAACGTGTCTGGGTTGCGCAGAGCCCGTCCCAAGGGCTTGCTTCGTTGGGGTCGGAGGCAACTCAAAATCAACACTGGATTGACTATCTCCTTTACCATGCATAGAATATCCTTGGTTCTCAGCGTCAACGCTAAGAAAGCTTCCGCGCCGGTCAATGCTACCGTGTGCAAAGTTACTGCCAAATACACTGACACCCTTCCCAAATGTTCCAGGCGCAGGACGAGTTGCATGTGCGCTGAAAGGGGTCGAAGGCGTCCCAAATGAATGTCTGACATGACGAGTTTTGCTGATTGCAATTTCAGGTGCCGCTGCGGGAGTAGCTGTCCCGATCATACTATGCCGTTTGCAGGGTGTATCTGGCATCTGGTCGGTACTGCTGCGGAAATCGGATTGCGTGTCATCCATGTTCCTATTGCGTTTCGAGATCAATCCTGTCGACATGAACGCCGCAGGTAGAGGCTTCGTTAGCTTATAGTTCTCAGGAGTTGCAAAGCATGTCTCCGTAGATCCCTGGGTAGAGGTATTGTTAGAGACAACCTCGCATGATACTGGCCTCGCGCTACCTAACGGCATCGACTTGGAAAAGTCGACCATAGTCCTTCGGTGTTCTGGTTGACGGATCGGGATATGCGTTGGCGAGTCTTCCGCCATGCTTGAATTAGAAGAGGATTGCGTTAAAGTCCGAGACAGAGGATGTCGAGGGGGTTGAGCTTGGTTTCCGGAGCCCTGAGGCTTAGCACTGTGTTGGGATATTGGATGCGCAGAAGCATTCGGAAGGCTACCTTGAGATGAAAAAGGGCTGTCCCGTGTCATGGATGGCAAGAAGTTGTCGAGCGACATTCGGAATCGGCTTTTGGGCACACCTTGCCCAGGGGTAGCAAATTCAGAAGCAATGTCGACGTTGGGTTTGGTCCGCGCAAAACTTGGCTTCTCGTGCCGTTGCTGTAGCGTTGTCTTACGCAAAGAGGAGGTACGTCTCGGCATTGGAGATTGAACACTGGAGTATTCAGAAGGTGTAATATCCATCCTGGATCCGTCGTAATGGCCTTCGAGCTCAGCTTCATGGTCAAAAATGTTGAAATCTGGGCTGAATATGCCGCCATGCAAACTTCTTCTCTTGGCTGACGGGCTTCCAAGACTCGCTTGATCTAAGTTCATGATCCCATCACTTCGCTTAAGAGGACTGGATTTGGCAGAAGAGCCCCCGAAGCTCGCAGTCCCTCTCTCGACCCTTGCGAGCGCGCGATGCGGCGCAAATGTTAACTCAGGCTTTTGACTCCCAACTGACCTGAATTTGCTCTCTGAAACGTTTTCTCTGACTGGGCTGATACTCCGATCGACCCTGTTTTCAACATCGTCGCTCGATCCTCCAGACGACCGAGGCGTAGCATTTCCGTGATCACTGGAGTCACTAAGGGTTCTCTTACTCGGACTTCGCTGGCGCTGGGAGCTCCTTGACCTTGAACCCATGCGCATTGGACTCAATTTCCGTGCGACCGCACGATTCTGCCTGGCGCTTGGTGGATAGGGAATCGCTAGCGGAGAAGGTGGCGCAAGAGGTGAGTACGATAGTAGGGTCTCTGACACCGATCTATTCGAAGGCGAAACGCGAGGGGGCGAAAGAGGTGAGCTGGGTGATGGGGATGTTGACTTGGAGGTTATTAATCGAAATGTCGGACCTTTCGAGGGAGACCGAGAGAGTGAGCGCCGAAGCTGCCTGAAAGCTGAAGTGGGATCAACATGATGGATATGAGTTGGAGACGGGAAGTGTAAAGTCCCGCCTGCATCGCTACACGGGGAGTATGTCGCAACCATGAAGACGTTCGGCACAGGCCACCAGCAGTTCTAAACAAGTTGTTCTTTGTCCAACGTAGTGCGATAGAAGCTGAAGATTGGTGTTGCCAATGCTTCGAATGGAAGGAATTTTCGTTGATGTGTTTGTTTACGAGGATATCGTAATCGTAGCAGATGCGAGGATGTCGTCAGTGATCGGAGCTTGGGGTTTCCGACGTGAATGTGTTTGTCCAGCACATGCGAAACAGTAGGAAATGGGTCGGTTGGAATGTTGCCAAGAGATGAAATGGATTCTGTGCGTCAAGTGATTCGTCCCCAGTACAGCTTCACTCTTCCTTCTACCCCATCTACCCTATGCACCCCGGATACGACGGCTCGCCGCTACCGTGGTATACTGTAAAGCTACCACAGGATGATTATTGAAAGGGTGGCGATTGTAGTAAGATGTGATGCGATCGAGGATATTCGATTGGTGGTCAGGCTGCAAGTGGAGGAAGTATCTTTTACGATTTCAAGAGTTGGTAGGGACTGGCAAATGAATGCAAGAGGGCCTTTGATATATGGTAACGGGGTATGTCGTCGGTGGATTGTTGTTGTTGTTGTTGTTGATGATGGACGTGGTGTTAGAAATGATGGAAGCTGTCCGTGTGTGTCGAATGACCACGCGTTGTAGTAAACAAGCACGCAAATTCAGGGTCCTCTTGTCAAACGGGTGTGGTAAGCTAAGACTACCTTAACCCTGCAAGATCGAGTACTCCGTACGGACAGTCGGGCAATCACATGGGGCTCGCTTTACATAATCATCGGGGGCATCAAGCGCGTGCGGCGTGGCATTGAGTTCGATGCTTCGGCTCCATAAACTACTTTACCTTACTGTACACGCTGTGGTAATTGATGGGCGGCGTATTGGTTTGATCCACCAATCATCTCGGACTGCTGACGACATAGGGGAAAGCATAAAGTCTGTACTGATCTCACATCGAGTAAAAGGAAGGTCCAAGGGTCGCGAGACACTTCGGTGGCATGTGTTTACTTTGCTGAAGCCTTGTCTGCCATCTTGATCCTTGATCCTGCCTAACACGGCTGCTACACCCTAAGAGCTGGATTCAAGATAATGAGTCGGAGCCAATACTGGATCTCCGGCAGGGCCGAGGCTACGTGCGGTGGTAGAAGTCGGATCTGTAGCAGCCGATAGGGAACCTGAGGACACGTCAGACCAGAACATTGACATGATATGCATCTGCATATCAAAAGAGTCAGCCGGCGAGCCTACCAGGATGAGCTGTGTCTAGTTCGCGGCAGAATTTCTTACAGATAGATTTAGGCTCTTCAGTACTCCCTCTGTCGAACCAAAGACCTTCGTCCGTGTGGCTTGCTTGCCTGTACATCGTTCTCAGGGACTTCTGACTCTCTGAGTCTTCACAGAAGAGGTACCTTAGCCTTGATGGTTGCAGATGCCATTAACATGAACTATGCGCTGAAGGTTGAAGTCCATGCTGGGGTGTCTATATTACGGAAATGCCTGACGGTTCTAGTTCAAGAATTATATTGCAGGAACAGAGAAATCAGGTACTCTGGTTCGATTGTCGATAATCTTTCAAATAGGATATGCAGCTGAAGACCACTGCTCCGACTGAGATGCTTATCTTTGATAGATACTGTTGGTTGAGCTCACCCATCCATCCCGAGATGTCCATAATGTATTATGAAACATCTAGAATACTGCTACCTCATGCTTGCTTCGATCTGAAATCAACGGTGACGACGGGAGTACAGATTGTAATCACGTGACAGGGCTGACGCTAGTGGGAGGTTCTGCCAAGGTTCCTGGTTTTTCGGCACTGTACCTCCGTCAGACCGTACGAGCCGTACTCAATTCCGTACCTCCGTATTTAATGTATTCCCTCCCTTCGGGTCACCGTTTGACTCTTCGACCCGACAACATGCACCATGCCGTCCGCTGCATACTGCAATCACAGCGATTCTCTCGTTCCACTGCTGAAGGAACGCCATGAGATATGATGTTCTTGGATTGCTACGTGGATCGACTTCATCACAGTGTGTGACTGATTACTAAGGTACTCCATCGAAAAGCTGCAGCCTGCAGACTGCAGTCATCCACCTTAGCGGCCCTCTTTCTCCAATCAGAACGCCAGGCAGCCACAGGACTTATACCGCAGTCACACTACGTCAGGTACCAACCTGGTTTATCATTACCAATACTGACGTGGTCCTGTAACAAATGTCAAGTCAAGCTGGGGACCATGGCTTTACCTTCTGGGGAAATGCCTGACACTTCCAGTGGAGACAACCTAGCAAAGATAGAGCCGGCCGAAGCGGATGATGGTGTCGAAGCAGGCAGACGTGACACTCAACACTCATCAGTCTCTCCCCCACCGCTGATGCGAGCATCCACCACTCCCCGCTTTTCAAATCCTTCGTCGACGTTGAGCTCTCCAAAACCGTCCCGTGAAGCCTCGCCCATCCGACCTCCGCTGAAGCCAGGAATCTCAGAAGGTTCCAAGGGATTGAGATCACGGAAGAATAGTACTGACATGAGCCTGAGCCCAACCCGTTCTTCTGGTGCATCACAAATACCCACCGTCCCATCCGCAGCAGCGGTACAGAGAGCACTTTCGGTGGCCGGTACGCCACAACTGCAACCATCTGCAAGCTCGGAATCACCTATTGACGTGCCGAAACCTCAAAGACCCAATAAGGCATCAAGTGGCAGCAGTGGCCAATCAGGATTAAACGCGTCACGGGTGAAGTCCCCTCCGCCGACAGCTGTTAGCAAACCGTCGATTACAACGCTTCGCAAAACAGAACAAACATCCTCTACGCCAAGCATAGTATTGGAAAGACCAACGCCAACCGCTTCTTCAAGTACGCAGACAGAGGGCGATGTAGAAGACATTATAGCCCGGCAAGGGATGCGCACACCAAACAGGGGAATCAGCGCAAGCGGCTCTACGCTCGAGACCGTCCGAGAGAGTAGCGTTCCCGCGACGCCTGCTATCGGGACAGGTTGGGCACAGGCTGAGCGAAACCGAGGATCGGATCGACCAGAACGGATTGATGAGAATCCCACGGGAGATGCTCTGGGGGAGGATGTACAACCGAAACCCGAAAGTGGTAGTGAGAGCGGTGGTAATAAAAGCGCTGGAGCCCGCAATGAACACAAGGGCCCAAAGAAGGCAGCAACCACCAACAGCTCTGCAAAGCCTCAAATCATGCATACTAAACGGTCTTCCACGCAGCTTCATCCTGCCAAGGGCAAGACCGGAAGTGAAAGCACCGTCAAGAACATGACCGTCGAAACCGAAACCGTAAGCTCGATACCACAGGTTGCTCTCGGTGGTGGGGCTGGTGAACGCAGCGTGCCCAGTAGGACGGATACAGGAGGAAGCGTACGTCTCAAACCAAGTATTGAGACGATCCGGCCGAAGAAGGAGAAGAAGAAGGTGGTGCGGAAAGCACCTTCGATCAATTCTGGCACTGGTGGGTTTCAATCTAGACGTTTTCATCATCATCATACACATGCTCGGCCTCCATCTCCTACCATTTCGTTATCTATTAGCTCCCCTGATTTTGCGAGTGGCTTTGCTATGGGCTACAGTAAGGCTGAGTCCAACTTGCGCAATAGCAATGCGAAGGACAAGCTCACGCAAAGCAATCTGGGCCAGAGCCCGCCCACTCCAAGTAGTCCATCAAGTTCAACACTAACAAAATTCCGAGTGCGTACAGCCTCCTCTAAAGCAGATATTTTCGAAGCCAAAGTGGCTAGCGCTCTTGATCAGACCAACTCTTCGGACTCAGACGAGACTTTTGTTTACGAGTCCAATCCTCCTGAGCCATTTTCGGCACGGCCTCACCGCTTCCACTCGCGAACGCCAAGTGCAACATCCATGGCAAGTCAGATAGATCCTTACGGTAGCAGAGCTAGGCAAGAAGGCCACCATAGCATTGCCGGCAAGAAAAGCATGAAGTTTACTAACAATCCATACACTGCAATCGACCCTAGCGAGGAAGGAACAGTTCGTGGGCCTAACCATAGCCGGCGGACCACTGGTGGAAACTCAACACACCACCACATTGGACGGCATGGACGAGGTGGTCACACCTCCCTTTTTGACCAAGAATCTCCTTTCCCTGGAGCTGCCAAGCCTTTACGTTCCGCAGCGAGCAACGTTGCTCAGCTAAATTCTCGACCATCGAGTCCTCGAAGCCCTCATGTTCTACGGGTTCCTGGAAGTGGTAAGAAACCCAAGGAGCCTTTGGTATACGACCTCGAAGGCGAAGGCGCTGATGATGAGCGGACTCCTCTCATCGGATCAACTCGGTCGGGACGGAACCGCATTCGCCGTCCACTATCTGGGAGTTCAAGGCGTAGCTACACAACGGAAAAGGAGCATCGCTGCTGCCGGCGAGTCACTGCTTACGTTTCGCTAGGGACTCTCCTGGCGCTACTCGTAGCTGCGGTTGTGGCTGTCCTGATACTGTGTTCGCAGCCATTGCGGAACGTTTACGTCAAGGACATTCAGAATGTGCTCGCTTCGGAGCAAGAGATGATGCTCGACCTCCACGTCCATGCCACGAATCCGAACCTGTTAGCAGTCCAAGTCACCGCACTCGACGTCTACATATTTGCCAAAAGCAAGCACGTAGGCACCGGTCAGGCCTGGCGAGATCAGCATCTGCATCACCCCGGATCCCCCCATCAATCGCGATCCGAACCCGCCCCGTACAAGACCCACCCCCAGAAATCAAGACCCACCCGCAAGACGTACGAAGATCCGAACTTCCATACAACCGACGACCCCATCGACGACCCCCTCCCGGATCCAGGAACAGACTCCCAAACCATGCTCCTCGGCCGCATCTTCGAATTCGACTCCCCCCTTATATTTGAGCCCTCCCCCTTCCGCAGGCACTCACAGTCTTCCATTGGGGAAGTCCGTCTGGCTAAACCAGGCAACAGTACAGAGGAAGGTGGAAGCGACAGATGGGAAAAGGTGCTGCTGTATGACTTTGAACTGAAAGTCAATGGCTACATGAGGTATACCTCTCCATTGGGCACGAAGACGCGGAGTGCGAAAATTGTCGGCAGTGTTATTGTGCATCCCGAGGACGGCGTGGATAGAATGGGCGGCATGGCCATTTCGAAACCCAGAATATCGGACGCCGCCGGGAGGAATGCTCTACCCGACGGGTTCCGCGGAGCTCAGCGGGGCGTGAAGGTTCGGTTCGTTGCTTGAGTTGTGTGAGAGCATGGCATGGGTCATTGTGCTATTCTTTATGACGTCCTAACGACATTACGAATTCCATTTTTTCATGTATTCCCAAAGCATGCGGCGGAGTTTTCCTTAGCTTTTCCTACGAGGGAAACGCATGTTGGAATACCCCTGTTGGGATAATACGTGCTTTTGGAATGGGGGAGCGTAGAGTTTGGGAACGGAGAGTTGGGAGGGAAGAGCGAGAGTGGAGATATACCCTGTACGAGGCTACCTGTATTACTTGGGCTACTAGAATGTATGTTAGAAAATTGACAGATATCCATTGGATTACACGCGCTGCACTGTGGCTGGGGTGTAGTGCCTGGGTGTAGTATCCCCAAAGCACTAGGTGCGGAGTGGTGACTGTATGCTTTCAATCACAGCAACCATGACTCTAAAACGCGGTATAAACCTCGATCTTGAAGATCTTGCTTGAGAGGTCGGGTTATAGAAGGGAGAGAGTCAAGATTGTTGTGAACCCGAAGACCTCTCTCTGTGTTACGGTAACAGCGGCTACGATGCTGGATTAGTGTACGGGCCGGAAATGTGAGTCAACGCTTGTAGGAATTGGTGTGTTTAATATCCAGGCTTTCATCTCTAAGGTACCTTAGGCTCGTAGCCTTTTCTATATACATACACCATTGCCTGGAGCCCTCATATACATAGATCCACATCCCAAAAATGCAACTGCACAAATCCATTTCAGTAATACGATAGATATACTAGGGCCTCAGGTACTGCGAGTGCTTGGAGTGAACACCCCCTCCCAACCATATTGTGGTTCCTCGTTGGTTTCAGCCAGGGCCGAGCTGAGGTTCTTGCTTTGCTTTGCAAAAGATATTTCGGGTTGGGGGTCGTTCTTGACGAATTTAGCGGGGGAAGTCCAGCTCAACTGCGCCATTGGCGAGTGCAATGACTGTGCAGGGGTTTGACGTGTTTTTGAACAAAGTTCGACTTCTGAGGACGCTTCATGGGGAGACTGGACCGTGTGATCTTCGGCGGTGAAGGATAAGCTGGTTTTATAAGCTGCTTCGCTGATTCCGATCAAGTTCACTTCTCTGTTGGGAATAACCTAAATGCGACTTTCCGCGTTGAGCTGAAAGATAGATACATCATCGATAGGTGCTATGGGTGAACGGTTTCAATTTGCGTTAGGAATCATAACAGGTCGAAGTCGTCTAATTTATCCCGATACTTCAGGACATTCCTCTTCACCTTACTCGAGTCCACCCAGGTCACGAAATCTTCCATGTTCCTCGTTACTAGAAATGCGCCGTCCGTAACGACTTCCGGACCCACACGGACATGACCCTGCTCTATGAACTTCAAGGCGCTCTGGACTGTATCCGCCATGCCCAGTCTCGTCGTTACAACGCCAAGTCTTCTTCGTGCCAGCCGGCTGACGCTGAGCTTACGCTCTACTTCACTGAGTTTAGAGGCTTGAGAGAGAATGCCCATGTCGTAGAGCTTTTCTAGCAGAAGGTTTTCATGCTTGTGGCGGAAGGGGGAGGTTGGTGGAAGGAAGGAGAGGAGGTGAGCGAGTTGTCTGTTCAACGAACAGCGTTTTAGCGGGCTGGGTTGATGGGAAGATACGAATGTTTGGGGGAGTAGAATGGGATGGAAGGTACCGTAGCGAACCGCATATACGGTTATATTTGCTATAGTCGGCAGGGTTCTGGATAGCATAGCGGCGAAGGATGGAGGCGGTGCGGTGGTTGGTGTCGGACTTATAGGTCGTAAAGTCGACCTTACGAAGAAGCCTGCGAAGTGGTGGGGTTTAGTATATCGTACAGAAGCGTCATGATCGATTGTGGAGAAGGGACGACTTACTTTTGCTCATGATGTTTGAGCTTGCGAACCATAGTGATCAGGTGGTGGGGAAGAAATTGCAGGAACGCGGAGACCGAGGTGATGATTGGAGCTGCAAGAAGTGGTTCTAGAGCAAGAATAGGACAGATCAACGGCCTGGACAAACGCGAAATTAATGATTTGACAAATTAGAGAGACGGTGCTTGGTTTGCTATCTTAGTGGGTTAAACTTTCACTGCCGCGCGTTTATCCATGTAGCCGCTTGGATTATTCTTCAATATCATATCTAACGTAGGCAACAGAAGACCTCACTGACCATCCACATTATACATAAGAATGGGCTTGAACACAATGACAAAAGTGCATCTCGCGCTGCCGAATTTACAATGTATCTACAAGCGGCAAGCGAGTTCTGTTGCAGCTGCTCTAGGTATGACTTAGTTTAACCCCCTTAACTCTACGCTCATGCTGATATCCATCATAGCCAGTCTCGATCGAATCGAGAGGCAGCAACCGCGAACCCAGCCTCTAGCAGAAAAATTCGCCGCTCCTCAACCTGTCAGGAACTCCAAGACCCACGATTTTGCGAAAAGACTGGCCCAAGAGATGGGTAGGAATAGACCATTGAGCCCCCATGAAAGAATAGAAAACAGGCGCAAGGCAGTGGAGTCTTTGGACAAAAAGGGCCGTGCAAGAGACCTGGAGAAACTGCAGATCAGGAGGTGGAAGGCTGGGGATTTATATGCACCGCATGATCTGAGCCCAGTCGAGATGCAGAAGTGGAGGAAGAGGCATAAGTCGAATACGGACGTGTTTGACGCTTTAGCTATAAACCCGCTGCACGAGTACAAGGTATGTGTCTTTCGCGTTATAGTGGTAGAAACTATGTTCCTAATGCAAGTATTATATAGAACTTTTCTATCATGACCGAGTACATGACTACTATGGGCAGGATAAAGCACTCCAATGAGACCGGATTGCGGGCAGTAAACCAGCGGCGCATAGCAAAGGCTATTCGGCGAGCTATTGGTATGGGACTCATGCCAAGTGTGCACAAGCATCCGGAAATTTTAGAAGCTGAGGCGAAAGCTCGCGACAGTAAAAGGTTTAACGCATATTAATGCGCCTGTTGTCACATCCTGTCGGCCAATCTCAAGCTACGTGTGCGCCACAGATTGGAGGGGAATTCTGATAGTATTGATGTTGACGTACGCTCGGCGATGGGCATCTAAGTCTAGTTATGCTCGCAAGCTCTTAGTTCCACCCTGTTACAGCAACTTAGCAAGAGTGCGAGCCATTGAGGCTCTCTCGACCAGACCAGTTCCGGGACCTGATTTCAATCAATGCAGCGGCCCGTGCGGGAAGTACAGAGGATTTCACGAGGCTTCCTGGGCATAGATCGGCGAACAATGACACTCCAAATAGGACGCAGCGTTGGCACTACTCCATGGCGTTACTTCATAGCGTTCCCTGACCGCGCGGACATCTATCTTCATAGCGGGTCGCTTGTGAAAGCTTCTAGTGCGCTCTTGTACATAATCAAATACCTCTCATACATAGCCGGCTGTCCATACAAACATCCTCCCTGCTCACATATCCATGAGGACCAAGAATCCTTGTCGCCAACTCTCCGGCTCATCGCTCACCCTACCAGAAAACCCTCACACCAAAGATTCCATGACACCACAGCCACGCCCACACGTCAATAAACCAGACCATTAGCCACCCACCCATCCACCCGCCTTTCCATCCCCTAGCCCCCATACCAACCTACCAGAAACTCTGCTTCCCTCCCACCAGCAAGCCAACCCCCCCCCCCTCAAATCTAACCACACCCGCTATATCTCCCCACCCCCTCTCATATCCAGCACATCCCATCCAAACCTACATACCTTACCCACCTACCTTCGCTCCGAGCTCACTATCCCGAAACCACCTAACCTTGCTCTTTTCCACGGTCTTGAAGCTTGGAAAAGATGAGGAGATTAGGGGTGGAAGCTATAGGTGATGGTTACGTGGTTTTGTTTGATTTTGGGGATGTTTGTGAGGGCGGTGAGGGAGTGCGGTGGTGGGTACTGGAAGGTTGGGGGAGGGGTGGGGGATGGAGGGGAATGTGGAGTTGGCGATCTAGTTCTGTGGGTAGTCGACTTGGTCATATGGAAACAAAAACCGAAAGGATTATAAGCTCATAAATCTTTAATTCGTCTACCTCACCGCTCCGTAGCCTTACGCACCCACACCCTCTATAATACACCCTCAACCCTCCACCGCTTCACCGCCGCATCCCCGCCCACACTCACCACCACCTTTCCCCCGACCCCCCACGCTACCCCATTCACACCCTCCTTATGCGCCCCTCCCACCTTAATCCTCTTCCCCGGGCTTTCAACGCTCCAAACGAAAATATTCGTGTCCAAACCGCTCGAAACGGCGAACTTGCCGCCATCATGCCACGCTATCGAGGTGACGCGGCCTGTGTGCGCGGACCACCGAGAGATGGATATCTCCCAGGTTTTACAATCGTAGACGGAGATTTTGCCGGAGGAAAAGCCGACGGCGAGGAGGGAAGAGGTGGGGGAGAAGGAGAGGATGGTAATGAGGGAAGAAGGGTCGGGGATATGCGTAATGGGAGATAGGGAGGAGGAATAGATATGTAAAGTGTTGTCGTCGGCGCCGACGGCGATGAGATCCTTGCTGGCGGCGATGGCGGTAGGGGAGAAGGATGTTGGGAGCTCGTTTTGCAATTGGCCAGATTTGAAAATCGAGATGCTCTTGTGGGTAGCCACGAAAGCGCAGCCATTTGCGGTTGCAACGCCCTTGGGTTGGCCGTCAGTTTTTGACGACGAGCCCGTGAAGGTTTTGGCGTTGGGGTCGACCGAGCGAAGCGTGTCGTCCCAGCCGACGCTGTAGATGGTGCCTTCGGGGGAAGTAGCGATGCCAGAGACGTAGTTTGTGTGGGATTCGCCGTCCACGGTTTCGGCAAGGCCGCTTGAGGTCTCCCAGGAGCAGATACGGCCGTCACTGCTGCCGGTGAAGAGTGTTTGTGATTTGACTGTGGAGCTACTGGCTGCGATAGAAGTGATATTCTTCTGATGGCCTTGGACAACTCTGTGGGGTTTTGGGGAGCCTTGAGAGAGGTAGTTGAGATCCCCAGCGAGGTTCAAGCTGATGATGAGACCGTCGGATCTACCTGCCGGCCAGACTACGCCGACTTGATGATCTGGAACGCTGACTGAACCTTCTTCGCCCATCCGCCATGTTTGTGCGGCCTTGCCTGCTTCGGCATCCCAGATTTTGACGGTCTGATCTGCGCTTGAGGTGGCGAAGTGCTTTGAGTCGTTTGACCAAGAAACGCTGAAAATGCTTCCCTTATGTTCCCCCTCGCCTATCTGCCTTTTTGGTTCCCCAGTCTTCCCATCGTACTGCCAGATCTTCCGGTCCGCGCCTACGCTTACTATAGATGCGCCATCCGGACTAAAAGCTACACCGTAGATGTACCGGTCATGGTTCCTCGAGCTTGTATTGAACTTGAAGGGAACACCATGGAAAAACCCCAAACTTGTGTCATCACCCCCCGTAGCTGCTCGGATAGGCCTCTGCTGCCTTATCGATACGCTGTTAATTTGGGAGCTGTGCCCTGAGATTTCTCCTACAGTGTTTCCTGAGTCCGCCGTAATGCAGTGGCCTTTCTTCTCTTTTCCGTCGCCTACTGCAATGATTCGCTGAGAGTCCCCATCCCATGCTAGGTCGTTGATCCTTCCTCCTATGATTTGATATTCGCCTTTCGTAGCGCCTTCTCCCACGCAGTCCCAGACTCGGACAGTGCCCGAGACATCCCCGCTCGCTACATAGTAGCCTGAAGGTGAGAACCGAGCAACGGTGGTGGCCGTGGTATGTGCAGAATATTGTGTGCTAATGGCGGGGTTGTCAATCGATCGTAGAAAGACTGATTTGTTCGACTGCACAGAAAATTACTCGATTGACTTCTCTAGATCTTTGCAGGTCGGCCTCTCACTCACAGCATAAGCTAGACGCTCGCCCTTTGGGTCCGAGGAGACCTGAGTGGGCTGTCCACGAGTGGTTGACGGGGAGGCAGCCCAGATCGCGTCTGGCACAGATCAGCATATTCACGGTGGTGTATGAGGGCACAGCAGACCAGCTTGGATAGACATGCGTGACGAGCTTTCACATTCTGCGCTTGGGTTGGGAAGTTATGGAGATACCGGGATGCGGATGGGGTTGAATATCAATCTCGCTAATTCTGTACCACTTCGATCTACAATATCCGTCTTCAATCAAGTCTCTGCAGTGGAAAAACTCAAGCTCGTAGCCTAACATAGATCGCTGAACAGACATCTGATACACTAGATAGATATCGACGAAGCATAGAGCTTGCGATAGGCAAAGCCATCGAGCCTTGTCTTCTGGAATTAATATGAATGTTCCGACAGGCTTGCTCGATCACCTAACAGTACGTAACATATCCAAGCAGCGCTAAGCTCGAAGACGAGGACGTCAATAGAGGACCAAGTCCTTGATGTACCATTCCTTCATGCTCAAGACTTTGAGAGGCATTCGCTGGAACTAGATATCCGTGTAAAATTCATGAACGCTCTTCGAGCATTATCCCGTATAAGGATGAACAGAAGCAGAATCAAGACCGTCATCTCCGTCAATGAACAACGAGTCAGAAAAATGTGACTAACAAACGACGTCAGCAGCTAGACATCTTCTCTGTCATTCTTCGCAACACCATAATGCCATTTCATGATATCTTGATCGCGGACTTGAGTCAAGCATTTTACGTTGATACCGTGAGATAAGCGCAGGGGCTCACGCGGATTGATGACGAGCTATGTGAAATTTCCACCATGCAGTGTCTTAAGATGCTTTAAGTGGCATCTTCTAGTCAACCCAAGCTGAATGGTCGGATGGGTCGTGGCACCTGTTAGAGCAGATCTTAGCTAACTGCAAAATCGAGGAAAGCTGATACTAGCAACCCTTTCAATTATAAGGGTGCAGAAGAAGGCGACAAGAAGACGAACAATAAATCAATGCAAAAGATAAAGGAGCAGTGGAAGGAGAGACCAGGAGCACACATCAGTTGAGTAGTTCCGTCCACACTTGGGTGCTACTTGGTGGGTTTCTAGATAGGTTGCTTACTATCTCCACCACTGATCAGCCATGTGTTGCAGAACGGTAAGACCTTCCGTCTCCATTCCTACATTAACAGAAGAGATGACAGCAGTAAGCAGAGTAGGGACGTGGTTTCCTGCTATGGATCTTGTTGAGGCCAATGCGAAAGGACGACGAAAGAGGGATCAAATCCCGGGTAAGGGAGTTCATCCATCAATGAGGGTGTCCCACGAGTGGTCTGCGTCGTCAGTATCTTGGGGCTTAGCCCTCATGCATTCCGTTTCTAACCGCAAATGCCAGCGAAGCACGCGACCTTTTTCCGGATACGCTCTTACGCACGCTTTCATAGAATCTATCCATGTGCCAAGAACATCTAGCAGGCCGATGCGCCGTCCAAGGAGCCAACTCAACCTTGCTAGATCAAAGTCGTGGCCAATTACCACGTCAGAACGTCACACGATCTGACGTTTTGACGTTCTGATATTGTAATAATTCGATAAGGATGGATGATTTTTCCTCCTTGGGGAATCGTCTTCCGGTCATCGATAGTCATGTGTGAAGTTTATTTTGGGATACATTACTCGTCCTGTGGATATAAAATTGCAGAAAAGTCCCTGGATGGTAGAGTATTTTGTGTTTGTTGATAGCATTTGGCACAGTGAAATGGCGTCCTCCCTACCACTTCCAATCATTGATCTTACATCTTTGAAAGTGTTGCAGCCATCAAGCCATGACTTAGCGGTTCTGAGCAAACAGCTTGGCGATGTATTTGAGACAGTTGGTTTTGCTTATCTCGTCAACGCTCCCTTGAACTTTGGTCATGGACATGTTTTCGGTATGGCGGAGGAGTTCTTCGGAATGCCGAAAGAGGAGAAGTTGAAGCTAGCTAAAAAGTGCTTTCGAAAGGAGAATGAGAACACTTACCGCGGGTAGGCCGAATCTCTTTGTCAATCCAGTTCATCTTTATTGTACTCGAATCTCAAGCTATGTTCCGCATTCTGTCAAGCTGGTCGAAGCCCTTGTACCAACCCTTTCGGTTCCCATATATTAGAAAGGTATTCAAAGCGAGGTGTGCCACTACGGGATTAACGTCCATCAACCTAGCTACTTCCCCACCCAGAGTGGTTTAGACAATTTCAAAGAAGGTTTCGAGATGGGCCCACCAGATTCAATCCCTCAACCTGCCAATTCCTTCGCAAAGATCAACCTTACAGAAGCCAACGTGTGGCCTGGTTGGTCTGCCAACTTCGCTTCTCGCTCGGGTGCCGAGGCACTCCATATGGAACTTCAAGCACTCTCAGTTCGCCTTCTCTCCCTTCTCGCTGTCTCTCTCAAGATGGCACCTGACTACTTCACCTCCTATTCCAAGAATAGCCTCTCCACTCTTAGGTTCTTGCACTATCCTGCCATCACTCCACCAATCCCCCAGCAGGAGCTGTGCTGTACACCGCATACAGACTCGGGTATTCTGACTCTGCTGCACCAAGACTCCACTGGCGGACTCGAGGTTTTGAGTGCAGATGGTGAGTGGATCCGCGCTCCTTACGTTCCTGATAGCATTGTCGTCAATGTTGGGGATCTCATGACAAAGGTTTCTGGTGGGAAGTTCAAGGCAACATACCATCGTGTTAGGAGCTCGCCTGGAAGAGGAAGATACAGCGTTCCATTTTTCTTCGAACCTGGCTTTGACTGTGTTCTGACAAGTGTGGATGAGAAGGACAAAGAAGGAGTATACTATGGTCAGCACGTCCTGGAGAAGATGAAAGGGTGGATCGAGTTCCGGGATTTGGAGAAAGACGAAGGGACTATAGAAATGGTGGAAGAGATTGGAGAAGGCGTAGAGTAGCTGGAGGGTAATCATAGCACTTGAGTTCAGAGTAGTCGTAATTGCATACATTCGACCAGAAGGTAGCAGAACGCTTTGATATTTGCTTGAATCCCAAAGCCAGTCGACTATGTTGTACAATCTTTTCTGTGATTATGTTGAGCCATTACGATTGGCGCTACCCTCCCGAAACGACCCTTGAACCGTCCAAACACCCTTAAAGTTAGTGAAGAGAACTATTAAGGTACGTTCATATATCACAAGCAGGTGCGGACGTTCGGATGTTAGTTTTTGGCCATTGAAACAAGATATACCTGGTTTGTTTGTTTCTCACTGATTCGACGTAATAGTAATCCCGTTAAGATTGACACAACTTCAATGAACCTTTTCTACTCTCGACGTTTCCAATCCTTTCTGGAAACCAGGGATGGAATGAACTTCTCATGTCTTCATCTTGTAACACAGACATGCAAGGATGCTGAAACTGCTTTCGCAATGAATTTGGAGTGAACTTTACGGCACCAGATTCTCCATTTCTGATCGAACCACGTCCTGATTTTTGCCGATTTTGTTGTGTTGTCCCTCTAATATCACCAACCTCATAGACATACTCAGGAACGAAATACTTAAGCGGTCCGACTACAAAGTTGCATATGATCTGAAGGGTGCCGTTTTGATCAAGATCGCAAGTATTAGTAGGTAGAAAACAGAAGAGTGAGAAAGACAGATGACCAGTCCTGGGAATGAAACTGTTATGTCCAGGTGTACTTTAGTGAAGTGAAGTACCTTAGGTAGCATATGGAAGTGAGCAGTGAAGGGATGGGTAAAGTAGGGCTCCAAAACACGACCCGAGGTGTCTTCACCTCATTTGTTAGCTTCAACCTCGTCTACATATATCCTCACCTCGTCTACATATATCCTCACCTCTGCCCATGACTTCCATCCCCACAACTCTCAACATTTACACTTGGGAGATATTTTCTTCTCCCATCCACCAAACTCACTTCAAGACGCACAAACTCAATAACCCATTAAGAAACAATCCAGACGAACACAATCACCAAGATGAAGGCTTTCACCATCTTGACAGCAATTAGCTCAATGGCTGTTGGGCTCCAGGTTGTCCTTGGGGTTCCTCTTGCTACCGCCGATGGTAGGCCCAAGTACTTAGTCGTTCAACCATCTGAACCATGTTAATACTATCTTCTGCATTTACAGAGCGCTATGATCAGGGCGAATCAGTCACTCAGCGTGAAGTTCAGGACCACTGCAGGGAGGCACCTAATGGCCAGATCGAATGCAGCGAGAAGCGTGAGGTAACCAATTGGGCTCCCTGCTGGGATCCTGATAGAGGCGAGATCGAGTGCGAGAAGGTTGAACCCAAGAACAAGCGTGATGCCCAGGGCGACTGCTACAAGACCTCTGATGGCCAGATCCGATGTAACAAAAATAAACGTCAAGCTGGGACCGATTCCGGTAAGTCATTGTGATCCGGAGCTTTCTACGCTTTCCTTTTAGTATCTCCTCCATGTTTTCTCCAAATGTCTTTCTTCCTGTTCAATATTGGAACAATCCCTTTCCGGGCTTGATCGTCCGAGATATTTTGATTCATCTTTCCAACATATAATATAGTTCCTCCACCTGCACCTACCAATGCAGGGACAAGTAGCTCTTGTGCACAGTGGTACACTATTCGTGCACCAGATGATAGTGCCTGTACAAAAGCTCTTGCAGATGGCAACCTCGCCCTGTCAGACTTCAGAAGTCTCAACCCATTCGTCAACGAAGCCTGCACCAATCTCTGGGTTGGATATGCTTACTGCATTAGGAGTAAGTATTCGGAGCTCCTCACCCTGCCGTCGTGAACTTAAACTTCATAGAATCCACAAGCCCTCAAGCTTCAAGTCCGCCAATTGCAAGTCCACCAGCTGCAGATCCATCGGCTTCGATTCCACCGGCTGCAGGGCCACCGGCTGCAGCTCCACCAGCTGCGAGTCCACCGGCTACAGCCCCGCCAGCTTCGAGTCCACCGGCTGCAGCCCCGCCAGCTTCGAGTCCACCGGCTACAGCCCCGCCAGCTTCGAGTCCACCGGCTACAGCCCCGCCAGCTTCGAGTCCACCGGCTGCAGCTCCATCCACTTCAGCTCTACCGGATCCAGACCCACCGGTTGCGAGTCCACTAGCTGCAACTTCATCGCCTTCCAGTCCACCAGATCCAAACACGCCAGGTTTCTCAACTTCATACGGTACAAGCATTTCCGGGACCATGCAGCTACCAGACCGGGTCACTCAACACTACTATACACCGACTTCCACTGCAACTCCTATACAATAAGAAGCATTCCAGGCTTCCAATAACGAAAACATTCATGGATAATCTTGTTAAGCATTTTGTCGAGGAGAGTGTTTCTTGTTGAAATGGAGCACAGATGTGGTATATTGGGTTTCCTGGCGTTTTAGTCTCTTGATCTCGTGGGTCTCTTCGGTTAGAGGATATATAACATATCTAGAGTCGAATTCCGTTATCAATCTTGTCGTTCCCAGCAAATCTTTCGAACAGTTTTCCTCGATCGTGCACATAAAGCATTTGTGTCCAAACATCTTCTCTCTACAGTGCGAGCTCTTTCTTTCGATTTTTTGGATATATATTCCACAGCTCTGTTATAAACTCTCTGAAATCCCGTTCTTCCTTGTGTCGTCAGTCAGACATTGTTCCGATAAGATTTTCACTTATTCAACCCGAAACCACCTCAGCTGACTCTCGTCTTCCCCAGCTCTCAAAACCCTCACCCCCATCAAGCGTGACACCGACGTTTCCAACGCCGATACCATTGATACACCAACCACCGACCTCCCAAACACGGAAACCGTTCCCAAGTGCGGCCGTTTCGACTTCAAGTAGGGCTGTTGCCCCCTCTACGCATCTCAATGCTAACGATAGTGATGCAGCTGCAAGTAGGGCGTTATTAATTCCTACGGGCTGCCCGTGGGAATCTATTGGTGCGTCGATGCATGTGGATGTCTCCGTGCGCCTCACTAATTGCTATGTAGCCTTCTCCGCAGAACTGACATACGGCGAAGTGGTAGTGTGGTTTGGCTGTGCTTAGAACTTCTGGCACATATGATATTTAGCAGATGTGGCTGGCAAATGGAAGGCACAAAAATTCAGTGTCCCTTATTGAGGACTGTTGGAAGGCTCTTGCAGCTACGCTAGCAAATCAGAACTTCTGCTCACGGTATCTTCCATGGTGTCGATGTAATGAGAGTGCTTTTGAAATAGTTGAGAGTCCAACGAATCGTGGAATACATTTTAATACTGTCCCTTGGCTTGTTGACAAATTTTAATGCTACGCAGCCTACGCTGTGGTGGTTAGTGGGTTGTAGGTTTGTTGGGAGTTTGGCAGGACCAATGTGCCCGCTGGCCGATTATGTCTGCGGGAGAGGGTGTTGGGCTACTCCGTATAGTACGTTCTAATCTACCTCGTACTATGTCGTAGATAGCCTGTTGATCTCCTTCCCACGATTTGATACGAAGGCGGGCAAATAAATCACGACTTCATCAAAGCACCATGCAAATCCAGTATTGGCAGCAACAGCTTCTCTACCTCATCTCCCGCCTAAAGCTAGCTACAAGCCTCTCGCACAATATCTATCCACCTCTCTCATCACCTAAGCCTCAGCAGTCTCCGAAAACGCCTCCGGGAACCTTCCCACATTTCTCTCAATCGGGCCCTTGTTCCTCAAAAACTGCACGTAAGCCCCGTCAATCCTAATCTTGCCTTCAGCCCGCTTCTCCTGGTATTCGTCACGGCGTAGGGGGGTGAAGCCCCAGTTCTTAGAGACGATGATCTTTTGGCGGCCGGGGAACTTGTACTGGGAGCGGCGGAGAGCTTCGATGGCTGTAGCACGGTCTGTGGAATTGATGTTAGTGATAGTTTTAGTGCTAGTGTTTGTGTGGGAATAGAGACGTGGGTTTTCAGGGAGGGAGGAGACGGGAGTGACGTACGGTTGTCACGAGTCCGGACGGAGAGGAGAATTTGTCCAATGTTCACACGAGCAACGCTTCCGTTGGGTTTTCCCCACGCTCCACGCATTCCAGTTTGCAGTCTATCGGCACCGGCGCATGACAACATCTTGTTGATGCGGACGACATGGTAGGGGTGAGCGCGGACACGGAGATGGAACCCTTCTTTACCAGCAACTTTGACGAGATACCTGGAATGAAACGCTCAGTACATCGATTCCCCTGTGGTTGTGCGGAAAGGGTGAGGAAGGGGTAATTGGCCATACTTGTTGGCGCAGATACGAGCAGCTTCGAGGGCTTCGGACGAGAGTTGCTCGTACTCATTGGAGACCATGTGAACGCATAGAGGAAATTCATCGACGTTGGCACGCTTGCGGCCAAGATCGAAGATGCGGATTTTGGGGTCGGGGACACCGCGGTTGAAGCGGGACTTGGGGTATGGCTAGATAGACATGATAAGTTAGCATTTAATCGCTCATGTCAGGAGATTCCAGCATCTTTAATCCGGGGCAACAGGTAGCGCAATAGATGATGCTCGCGGTTCTGTTCATGCCCCAACTCAAATTCCAGTGATGAACGCACCTTATTCTTGCAGTAGCGATAACATCTTGCTGGTCGGCGAGCCATTTTGATCTCGTGTTCTGTGGTGATGCTCTATTTCGGTGGTAAGTTGTATATTGTTAATCGGATATTTGTGGTCATAATCCGCTGATTGGAAATCACCGCCACTACGACAGCCGCTAGCCTATCATGCCCTAACCCTAAGACACCTTTTGTTGGTACGGGCAAGCGACATACCCGGCGGCTCACTATTGACCCGGATATTCAGATTGACTCATATATACAAGGCAAGAGGATCGAGGGTTCAGAATTTTACTTCTGACTACTTTCTTCGTTTCAAAAGCTACTGAGGAGATAGTTTCTTATGTGCCAAGCGCAACTGAGGCAAGTCTTGGAAGCCACAAAAATAGATTGAATGTATCCCTAGTAACTACAATGCTAGCTCCAACAATAAGGACCCCGTGTGTAGACCTATGCCGTAGCTCCAGTCAAGATATCCGAATCACCAGCGTCGAGTACTGCAATCGTTGAGCACCGGAAAAGCTTCCCACACGCAGTTCCTAGTTCGATCTAAGAAATAACAGTCAGCATAACCATGTACCCTCCAAAGTCTTGCATGAAGACTTCTTCGCAGGGTAAACCCTAGAGAGGGATATCTCGTCGTAGAGCTGTGGGAGCATGAAGGCTCTGGGCATATAGAGGTATAGCTTACATTGTTACCGGCGAAGTGGTGAACATTTGTCTTGGAAAGCATGGAATAGTCTGAGAGGTTTATTAGCTGTAGTCCATGGAAAGTCGGTCAAGCAGCGAGGCTTACACTCGAGCTCGCTCTTGCGGAGAGGAGGGGTATTGCCAGAGATAATGACGAGCTTGGCTTTGCCCGAACGAAGACTCTTCAGCGTAGATTTATAGCCTAAGGTCACTACATAGCCATAGCAATTAGTTTTCTGTTTTATCTTGAATGGAACCCCCTTCTTTGTTAATGGGAGGTTTTTTGCGGTCATACCTTTCCCTGATTTCATCACCAGCGCTAGACGCGAGTTGATGCTCTCCGCCGTCTTCTTGGATTTCTTTGCTGGTGCCATCGAGGATCGTGATTGTGTACTTGTCTGATGGTAGATGATGATCCTTTCTTGGTCAAAATTGGATTGTGCGGGATCTTCACTCCCGAGGAAGCGCTAACACTAAACCTTATATTTGGATTTGCCGAAAGTCCGGGACCCCTTGACTCAGCCCTATAATCAGTCTTGAATAAACGTTAATACAGGGTGATACTTCATATCGAATGGAGGAGCTGAAGCCCAAGGTCGCATAAAGTCCGAAGCACTTCGCTAATCATCGGATGCTTGATTACTGTATAAATTTCGATAAAAGGCGTCTATTCTATTAAAGAAGTCTCTCGAAGGTGTGCCTAGGAAATCGAAACCTCAAGCAGGAAAGCGCTTCTTCATGCAGGCATGTCGACCATTTCTAAGAAACCGTCGCCTTCGAAATCAATAAATCCTAGACCTTCGCCGTCACCTAGTTCACCCACATCTCGAGCTTCGACCTCGAATACTCCGAGCGTGAATGGGTTGGGAAGGTCTCCTTCCTTTCGGAACGCAATGGGTATGCAGAAGCCGGTGCGCGGAGGTTTGAAGAGACCGAGTCCAAATACAAGCTTCCTAAACACGACCAACAATGCCTCGGATGATGCAAGCGAGGACGATGCAAAAGCCGAAAATGCTTCATTGGTTGAAGAGCTCAAAAGCCGGCTCGTCAAAGCAGAGACGGCGTCTGAAGAGTATCAACGCCAGTTGAACATGCTTCAAGCCAACTTAAATGACTCCCTTGTCGAGCACGGCAAATTGGAGGACCAGTTGCATGATCAGGTTGCGAGGATAGAGGAATTCGAGACCGAAAGGCTACAAGTGACACGACAGAAACTGGAGATGGAAGATCTGTTCGAATCGGAACGTATGGCGATGGTTCAGGATAAAGCCGAGCAGAAAGGCAAGGAGGAAGAGCAACAAGCGGTGATCAAGCGATTGAAAGAGACGTTAGCGCAAAGGGAAATACGTGTCAGTGGGGAAGAAGATAAAGGACTGCCTAGATCCCGTAAGCTGAGATATGCATCCAACCCTAAAAGGATGATTCTGATCCATTATAGTGAGCTTCCAGAGTCGATCGTCTCAAGATATCGAGAATGGCCACTTTGCACCACCCTCGTCCCTCCAGCGGAGCGATTCGAGAAATAACTCAAAACTGGTTATGCAGAAAGATAGGCTTATCGAATCACTGCGGCTTGAGCTTGCCGAGGCTCAGATCAAGATTGTGGAGATGGAGAATATGGGAGGTGATAGGATGCACGAACTGGAGAAAACGCTTCTTGAGACACGCATAACCAACGCACGATTGATGGAAGACAACGAGAGCTTCCAGCTTCTATTGAGCGAGAAAACATTGAACGGAGACTTTACCAAGACAGATGTGATGCATGGGACGTCTGGACTAGGTTCTCTAGCAGAAGAATTAGAATCAGCTGAAGGAGAGAGCGACAATTACCGTAGATTGGAGATCGAGGCCAAATCGCTCAAGGACCAGAACAAGGCTTTGACGCTATACGTGGAGAACATCATTGGCCGTCTACTACAGCATAAAGAATTTGAAAATATTCTCGATAAAACACCAGATCTGATGTCTGGAAAGCCTCGTCCCGCAGCAGATACTGACAAGGACCTCCCTCCACCCCCACCAGCCAAGACTGATGAACCGCCCCCGTCAATGTTACAGAGAGCAAAATCTGTCGTTGCTGGAACAGCGCGCCGGCCAAGACCAATAAGTCAGGCGGCGCCACCAACAGTCACTGCTCCGACCGTGAACGAAGACCCTTCTACAGCCCCCAGCGTTCCCCTTGGACGTCCTCAGTCAACCCGCGGCGGCTCACACCGGAGATCTCAGTCTGAAATGCCAAACGCCGGACCCATCGTCAACCAGATGTACCGGGGGCCACCTTCAACCGGGTCTAGCGCGCCACTGGGGAGTCCTGGCCTCAGTGCTGGTAACACAGCAGCACGAACTTCATTCTTCACGTCCACCGCGTCCAGTGCGAATCCTAGTGCTCAGTCATCACGAGTACCCTCAAGCTCCCTCATTCCTCCTGAAGCCATGGGTAGTAGCTCCAACAGTACCTTCAGCGACCATAGTGGTGAGGTTACAACGGGATCGAGTCCTCCAAGAGCTGGTAATGCAAGGCATGCGAATAATTACACAGGGGCTATCATGACGCAGAGCAAACTGCGGCCGCTACGTCTGGTGCAAGAGAATCGAGAACACGAGGGCGGGCAAAGTGGTTCTGACGAAGACGCGGCTGCTAGGAAAAAGGCGAACAGAGGCAGCTGGATTCCTGGTTGGTTCAATCGTGCAAAAGAAGAAGATGCTCGAAATTCCAGTCCCGAGAACAACATTTTCTAGCGGCGTTATACAGATGGGATAGAGGTGGGTGGCGTTGGATACCCCAAGAAGGCACGAATGAGAATTCTGAGAGCGGCTTGGTTGTTGCTTCACTTGACATTCCTCTAAATGACGGGGGCTTATCTTTCAGGAGCACATTTGTAAACCCTGCGGGCCGATACCCCTTTTGTTTTATTCTATGGTATCCTAGGTTGCAATGCATTGATTATTCGTCTTCCAGGTTTCACCATTCCAACGTGGGAAGAAGTCCATAGGGTCCAGGGAGACGGCAAGAAGTAGATGATCCGAGCCTCACAGAAGTTAGAACAAAACCTGTACGGAGTACAATACCAACAGTGCTTGAGGCGTGGCCTGAAGGCTAAGCTTGTAGGAGATCCTACAACCTACCCGCCGCCATCGCAGCCAATACCGCATTTGTCTATCAACCATTCCATTTTCCGCACGTTTGATAATGATCGTCTAACCATTTCGAATATCATGTATGTAGTAGAGATCACTGAAATCGCAAGCTTGGTGGCCGCTTGTCCAGACTTGTAAAACACTAACATCAAAGCATTTCTACACATTAGCCATGGAAACAACCAGCCCGCCGCTGGGAGAGCACGAGCAGATTGTTCTGCGATTTGCAGACGGTGCTTTCCACTCCAGTACAATGAATCGGTGAGATCGGTAGAATGAATCACAGAGCCACTTAAGCTCATATCAGTCGTTGAGTGATTTAGTTTATATTAGGTTCGATTCCTAACAGCGCTGGTACAATGGTGTTGTGGTTATTTTTCTCTTTGGTATATCACCCCGCACTTTCGCTCATTCTTCGCTTAGAATGAGCGAAAGTGCGGGGTACGGATACATAGGCCGACTAAGCGTTTGCTAAAACACCCTCAATCAGTTGGACGCCAAGCAGGTGAGGTGGAGATTCACAGCCGCCAGGAGTAGAAGTTCTCAGTGAACGATGATTGCTGTTGAAGATGCGTCCCTCGGTGTTATTCTATTGTTTGCACAAATGCCTTCGGAACTGAAGCCTTAACTAGTTCTACCTAGAATATATCCATCTCGGGAAGGTCGTCCGTGATTTTCGTGCGCGGCAAAAAAGTGGTCCGCCATTTCTCTCAACGCTTCTCTCTCGCTCTCTCAGCGGGACTCGGCGGATATGCGGACCACTCCTTCGCGCTGTAGGGATGCGTTCGAAGGCACGGATTCTCATCTTGGATGTCAGCCTTTATGCAGCTTCCACGGATATGGTAAGGAAGGGTTTGCATAGTAAGCCATGTAATACTTACTCACTCACCGGCATGGTGATATCCATACTCGCCAGGACTGCGTCGTAAGTCATCGCTGCTGTGTGTGATTTTATACAAAATCATGCTCTGCCGTTCTCTTTCCTTTTTCCTCTTTAATCTTTCTTCTTTGCACCTCACTTCTCTTACATTGATCTATGACCTTTACTGCCTGCCGTGAGCTCGAACCCTTGCAGAGTGTTTCTCTAGCAACACCTTTGTTTTCTGTCGCTGTTTCACATGGCATCTCTACCTCCTTCAGGCAAACAGCCTGAAGCCGGGCAACTCATGCCTTTACCTTCCAATACCCACTACGAACCAGCCATTCCCATTAACTCCACACTGACCCCCCTATCATCCGACACATCGCGCACTGCGGATGCCAACTCTTTCGATTTTACACGCGACCAAAACAGTGACCAGGAGAAATCTCAACATGATAACGATGAAGATGTTCAATACGCACCCATACGGGTGGACTTTGATAACGACCAAACTACCCTCGAGAGAACGGTCAGTAAGATGTATGGAGAACTAAGTGAAGAAGATCGAAGCGAACTCAAGCGGATTGCTTCTTCGTTGCACCAGTCAAGGACACATCAATCTCGAGATGGTTCATATCTCGAACGGCAGGATACCCTCGCAGGTGTCACCGATGATGACCCTCGATTAGATCCTTCACTGCCAGAATTCGACATCTATGTGTGGGCTCGTGCATTCATGAGGGCTATGGACGAGGATGACATCAAGGCCGCGCGGTCAGGCTTCACGTTCAAGAGTCTCAACGTCTCTGGTACGGGTTCCGCAGTGTCTTTGCAACAAAATGTTGCCTCTATCCTCATGGCACCATTACGCTTGACGGAATACGTCAGCTTCGGCAAAAAGTCTGAAAAGAAAATTTTGAGAGACTTCAATGGTGTGGTAAAGAGTGGAGAAATGCTGGTAGTGTTAGGCAGGCCAGGTTCAGGATGCTCGACATTCCTCAAGACGATCTGTGGAGAGCTCTCTGGGCTGGCATTACATGAAGACTCCGTAATCCATTACAATGGTATGTCTCAAGTGGGACGAAACATCTTAATGTGTACTGAAAAATCCTATTAGGCATCCCCCAGACAAAGATGATTAAAGAATTTAAGGGCGAGATCACCTACAATCAAGAAGTGGATAAGCACTTTCCCCACTTGACTGTTGGTCAAACCTTGGAATTCGCTGCCGGAGTACGAACGCCGCATAGCAGAGCCCGAGGTATTTCGCGTCAAGCATTCATCAAGCATATGACCCAGGTCGTCATGACCGTCTTTGGGCTGAGCCACACAAGGAACACAAAAGTCGGCAATGACTTCGTCCGAGGTGTATCTGGTGGGGAAAGGAAGCGCGTTAGTATCGCTGAGATGGCGTTGGCCGGAAGCCCTATTGCTTGCTGGGATAACAGCACCCGTGGTCTTGATGCAGCTACCGCTTTGGAGTTTACAAAAGCTCTCCGTGTTGCAAGCAACGTGTCTGGGATGTGCAATGCCGTTGCCATCTATCAGGCGTCTCAAGCAATTTTCGACGTTTTCGACAAAGCCATTGTGCTTTATGAAGGTCAGTGATCATGTCCGTCTGCTCCCCTCTGGCTTTTATCGTCCAACCCATACCGAAACCTCTTCCGATTACCTACTACGTTTCCCATTGAGAATCTCGCAGCTGTCGAAAATCGCGCATTGACTCTTAAACTCCCTTGTTTCCCTCAATGCACATCCGTCTCCCAACCTTCGTCCCAATCGCCCACTGGTCTTTTTTTGGGGGGGTCCTCCAGCCTAGAAGTGCTATCAACTTATCGATCTTGCAAGCAGATCTCCAGATTCTCGCTAGCTGGGTCTTCTTGATTACTGGCTGACTTTTTGCAAAGGAAGACAAATATTTTTCGGTCCTGCCGGCTTAGCCAAGGGGTACTTCGAGACAATGGGCTGGTTTTGCCCTCCGCGTCAGACTACCGGCGACTTCCTCACGTCAGTGACCAATCCTTTGGAACGCAAAGCACGTGAAGGTCATGAAACAAGAGTACCTCGAACGCCTGATGAATTCGAAGCATACTGGAAAAGGTCAGATGAGTATGCCATGGTACAGAATGATATAAGAGAGCATGAAAAAGAGAATTCTAAGGGCAATGCTATTCAAGACTTCAGGGAATCTCACAAAGCTATGCAAGCTCAACACACACGTCCAAAATCTCCATACGTGATCAGCATACCAATGCAAATTCGGATGTGCACTGTCAGGGCTTACCAACGCCTAATCAACGACAAAGTCTCTACAGTAACAACTGTTATTGGCCAGATCGGCATGGCCCTCGTCGTCGGATCAGTCTTCTACGGAACTGCAAATACGACCGCTAGCTTCTTTGCCAAGGGCGCAACCTTATTCTTTGCCATCCTCCTGAACGCTTTGATATCTATTAGTGAGATCAATGCGCTATACGATCAACGCCCAATCGTCGAAAAGCAAGCTTCATATGCTTTCTACCATCCATGGACTGAAGCGATGGCTGGTATTGTGTCGGACATACCCGTGAAATTCCTAATTGCTGTCTGTTTCAACATCATCCTATATTTCTTGGCTGGACTTCGGGCAGAGCCTTCGCAATTTTTCATCTTCTTCCTCTTCGTGTTTATCACGATACTCACTATGAGTGCCATATTTCGCACCATTGCTGCATCGACCAAGACGGTCTCACAAGCCATGGCTTTTGCTGGGGTAATGGTGCTCGCCATTGTTATCTACACAGGCTTCACTATTCCTCGACCTTACGAACATCCGTGGTTCAAATGGATCAGCTGGATCAATCCTGTAGCATACGCTTTTGAGGCTATCATGGTCAACGAAGGTCAGTGAACATTCTTTTGACTCCTACATTCGACAACGTTGCCTTTCATACATCAGTTCTCCTTAGACTTTCGACCTTCGTTTGTTCAATTTGCTATACTCGATTGTTAATTGGGATGTTGCGTAATTTGGGTTTTCTCCATTGTGGAATTGTCCTTGAGCACAGCTCGCCGCTTATGCTAATCTTAGCGACAGTCCATGGTAGAGAGTTTCCTTGCGCAAGCTTCGTTCCAACGCTACCATTCCAAGCTGGAGACTCATTCATCTGCTCGATAGCAGGCGCCATAGCAGGCGAGACTTCGGTTTCTGGCGATGCATGGGTACAAGCAAGCTACCAGTACAGCTATTCCCACATTTGGCGAAACTTTGGATTTATTATAGCATTCTGGATATTTTTCATGGCTCTTTACCTGGTCGCCACCGAATTGAACTCATCCACATCCTCTACAGCAGAGTTTTTAGTCTTCCGCCGTGGCCACGTTCCGAAGTATATCACAGAAGCGGACTCAGCGAAGAAAGACGAAGAAACAGTAGAGAAGCAGACTTCCTCGTCTGCAGACGATACTCCGCAAGAATTCAATTCCATACCACCTCAAAAGGATATATTCACCTGGCGGGATGTTGTGTACGATATCACCATCAAAGGCGAACCTCGTCGACTCCTAGACCATGTCTCAGGTTGGGTCAAGCCAGGTACACTTACTGCGTAAGTCTTCGATTTGAGCAAAGAAATGATTTCCCACCTTACAATGTTCGACCAACTTTCATCTGTTTGAAAGATATTAAATCGGCCAAATCTATTTTGACGAATTGTACACTCGGGTGTTTGTCCACTATTCTACATGCTTAAACATGGATTTGTTCGAATGCAAGCTCTCTTCGCTAATCTGTGTCTTGAACAGGCTATTGGGTGTTTCGGGTGCCGGCAAAACCACTCTCCTTGACGTACTAGCCCAGCGTACAAGTATTGGTGTCATTACAGGTGATATGCTCGTCAACGGCAAGCCCCTTGACTCGTCTTTCCAACGTAAAACTGGATACGTTCAGCAGCAGGATCTACATCTCGAAACCACCACTGTCCGTGAGGCATTAAGGTTCAGTGCTATGCTTCGCCAGCCAAAGTCCGTCTCGAAGAAAGATAAGTACGGGTTTGTCGAGGAGGTAATATCCATGTTGAATATGCAAGATTTTTCTGAAGCTATTGTTGGCGTGCCAGGCGAAGGCCTGAACGTTGAACAGCGGAAGCTGCTCACCATTGGAGTGGAGCTTTCTGCGAAGCCTGCCTTGTTGCTGTTCTTGGACGAACCAACATCAGGTAAGATCAGGCTCCTTGACTTTCGTTGCTTGGTGCTAATATACCTTAGGACTTGATAGTCAATCATCCTGGGCCATTGTAGCTTTCCTTCGAAAGCTAGCAAACTCCGGTCAGGCAGTTCTTAGCACAATTCACCAGCCTTCGAGTATTCTTTTCCAGGAGTTCGATAGACTTCTTTTTCTAGCAAAAGGAGGAAGAACAGTCTATTTCGGTAACGTCGGCCACAACTCTGATACCCTTATTGACTACTTTGAATCTCATGGGTCAAGGAAATGTGGACCTGAGGAGAATCCAGCTGAATTCATGCTCGAAATTGTTGGCGCAGGTGCCAGTGGCAAGTCGACGCAAGATTGGCATGAGGTTTGGAAGGGAAGTGAAGAGTCTAAAGAAGTCCAGAAAGAACTCGATCGTATCCACTTAGAAAAGCGTGACGAAGCCGTTGCCGGCTCAGAAAGTGTCGAAGGCCACCGAGAGTGTGCAGTGCCATTCCTCAAACAGCTACTCCATGTCACTATCCGGGTCTTCCAGCAATACTGGCGTACACCGTCATACATCTGGGGAAAGCTGCTCCTTGGGGTCATGTCGGCCTTGTTCATATCATTCTCTTTCTACAAGTCGGACAACTCGCAACAAGGACTTCAGGACAGTAAGTACAAACATTTCCCTCTCTCAAGGTTTGAGCTACGAAGCGTTCTGCTGGCTAACTTTCCGTTAGTCATTTTCTCAATCTTCATGCTAACGGCGATGACGCAGCAACAGCGGGTAACATTGCTACCATTATGTTCTCGCTTACTCTCACCTTCAACGGTGTTATGCAACCACCACAAGCGCTTCCTGGATTCTGGATTTTCATGTACAGAGCAAGTCCTCTGACCTACCTGGTCGACGGTGTCGCTGCCACTGGGATGCATGGCCGCACCGTTATCTGCGCTTTAAATGAGCTCAGCCGCTTCAATCGCCCTACTGGCCAGACTTGCCAAGCTTACCTGGCTAATTATCTCAAAACCGCACCCGGCCAGCTGATGAACCCAATGGCAACGTCGCAATGTGAATACTGCCCTCTCACTACTTCCGACCAGTTCCTCGCCTCTGTCGCCATTACTTGGTCTGCGCGCTGGAGGAATTACGGTATTGGTTTTGCGTACATTGCCTTCAATATTGTTGTGGCTATATAACTTTACTACACTTTCCGCGTCAGCAAGTGGGATGCTGCAAGTATCAAGAAGGGGCCCAGTAAGTTCCTAGCCAGCCTTGCAAGTATCGGTTACTGGGCTCGAAGTCTACTCGTTGGACATCGAGGTAAGGTGCCAGAGCAAGGTACCAAGGCGGCTGCTCGTACAGATAAAGCATTTTGATTGTGCCGCGCTATTAGGTTCCTAATGTTTATCTGGACCGTAAAGAGCGAATCTGTCCTTTTCAGGGTTTTCAATATGTTGTGGGAGCGTTTCTATGAAGCGTCTAAGAGATTAACGACGGCAAGTCAGGATTCAGCGGGTATTCCAGGCAAAACGCACCCGATGATGTGAGCCGCGAGTGCAAGGGCAAAGAATTCAGGCCACAGATCAAGCAATAGAGGGGGCAGTCATTTCAGGGAGTTTCGAAAATTTCATTTCACATTAATGTTTAGCCTATAGGACAAGTTTGGAGGCGATGACTCAAGGGGGGGTGACGAAGGGTCAAATCTAGGTCAGATCTAGGCAAGATCTAGGCAAAATCTAGAACAGAGTCGAGTTAAGTTGGGGTCAGTTGAGCCAAATCTGAGCCAGATATCAGGTGATCTAGGCCAGATCTGAGCAATATCTAGGACGGTGGGTCAGATCTGAGCAAGATCTGGCTCAAATTTTATTTATTTTCTTCATTTGTTTACAGAGTTGGGATGGAACTGCATATTTAGGATTGACTACTCCTGCTTACTGTATATAGATCAGCGAAATAGCTAGTTACTCCGGCATAGGTGGCCTTAGGCCCCTGGTTCCGTGTATGAAATAATCAATCAATCAATCAACAAGTGAAAGTGCTACCAAGCTGTGGGTGAGCATCCAAATCTGCTGCTTCCTCTTTGTCCTCGCTGAAGTCTGGTTTCGAACGACAGCAAACTTGCGGCTTCAATGTCTTTGTCCCCCGCATGGTGTCTCAAGGTCAAGACAAAGCCATTCCTTGCGGAACCGTCTTGGCTATCTGAAACTTCCTATCATGGTCTCCTTTCTTACAGAGTCTCATTCGAAAACTGTTTTCCATCGCGTGGTTAGCTGGAGGCTTTGTTCAAGCATCACTATACCGATGCATGTCTGAGAACCTTCGCCGTTTTATTTCAATGTAGGGTGGATTGAGAAGCTTAAGAATGTACCGTACGTAGCCTTTGTGGTATGGTAAGAATCTCTAAATTATCACACTTAGGAATACTAAATCAACTGAAGCGCCTCAATCATCGTCCAAGTTGCTGCCTCTTACTATCGCATTTCCTTTCTCTCGCTCGAGAACGGATCTCTTAAGCTTGCGAGCCGCTTGTTACTGGCATACATACTCTTTCCGCTACCTTGACGCGAAATATTCAGCTTAGGCATGGGAAACTGTCAATACTGCGATTACCACAATATGACTGATTTCGAGACTTGCGAAAATTTGCAACGGAGACAACGGAGACTACGCCGCTGAGGGTACAGGGACAGTAAGTTCTCCGAGTCGATAGAAGAACGACCACAATGGTCTTGGCTATGCATGAATACAAGTGAAGAAAAGTAGCGCTGACGGTCAAATTCAGGTTCAGGGTAACCCTATTCAATGACATCGTGGTGAGTGCGTCCGTCACAGAGGACATGTTGGCTGAAGCAAATGCACCGATTACGCGGAATTTCTCGTTACCGATGAGCGCTTCGAGAAGTAGATTAGTCCACTCTGACACTAATTCTTGTCAGAGCGACGGTTTTAAACTTTCGTCGATCGACGTAGATTGTCCCAGGTTTTCATTCATGACAGTAGGCGGCAGAGAGATGGAAGGTGAAGAGGATGCGGTGAGGGGGAAATTGAATAGAAATTGTGTGGGGCAGACGACAAGGAAAATTCGCGATGTGTATGCGAGATCAAGTGGAAATATCAAGGGCAAAAGATTCGAACAGATGGGTTCTGATCGCGGGTTCTAATTCGGGTCAACAGCTGTGACAGCAAACATAAGCTCAGATAATTCACTCTCTCAACCACACTGCCCTTGCTGTAGCTGAAACAAAAAAGTTGAGATTCTAGATGATATGTCGTGCAAGACCAGAACGAAGAACGAAGAGCATGATTTCTCATATACTTCAAGAAGCCTACAATGTTCTAGCGACTAGCAGGTGTCTTTCAGTCCGACACCTCGAACCCCATCTCTCTATCCCGACGCTTTTGCTCTATGCGTCGCCTCGCTCGAGCAAGATCTCTGTGCGGAACATACCACTCAAGCTCATGACCAAATCCGTTTTGTCTCAAGGCATCGGTAAAATTCACGACCCAAGCCTCGGGTCTAGCATTTTCCTTCCGGTCCAGTCCAAATCCCGCGCTGGCGAATGGCTTCGTGACAATCCACCATAGCGGAAAATAGCCGGCGCCTTCCCAGTCAATGATAGTTGACAGCAGTGGAAGTACGTTTTCTTCATCCGGAATTGGGTCCACGACGAATAAGTTGGTAGGACCCAAGTCGTTAAGCGAGACCACAAAAAAAATCCACATCTGGTCACTAAGGCCTCAATCCCGACACACCCTTGATACCACTCTTTTTCATATCTTTCCCTTAACACCTGTGCCAGGATTTGCGTCAATCTGACAGTACATTCCGCTACTTTTGCTAAAGCTAATTTCTGTAACGATTGACTCTTCATGAATCATTTCTTTTTTTAGATTCTCAAGCTTCTTTAATGTGTCGTTCTCATGTCGAGATTTAAAACTCTTCGATCATGAGAGACGTTAAAGTCGCTGTGTAACGTGCTGTTCGAGACCTAATAACTCCAATGACGCCGTTGTTATCTTTCAACTTATTCAGTCGTCTCTTTAGTTTCTCAAGTCTCTGATTCATACAGCCAGAAAACGTTTCTAACATGAGAGTCGTTAATCCCATGATCCCACTCGTTGCTTTTGATATCTTTTCAATTGAGGTATCGAACCATACTGAATACACAGTTCCTTCTATATTCAACAATCCATCAGATATTGCATTGAAGTTGTTAATGAAAATCTCTGTCATGTTTTGAAACTTTCTGATGGCATTAGAACAGGAAAAAGCAACTTAATATACGTTCGCAAATCGATCTAATCTTAAATCGATGACAGTCATCTGTGCAGGCAAGAAGCAAGCCTGATGATCTTCTTGCTTGCGTAAGTTTCGTCGGCTGATGGGTCAGTAAAGTTCGCATAGTAAGAAGTACTACCATACTCTTCTCTTGGAAAAGATGAGCGGATTTCTGCCCGCGCCATGCACTACCCTTGTATGCAACTGGCTGGTAATTCTACCAATGATATTGTCATCGCAAAGCCATTTGTGTGACCCAGAACAGCCCTGCGGTACCGTTGCCCCAACAGCATTGTATTAGTCGTCAGCCTCCATAATCCGTACGCTTCGTCTTGCGTAAGGTAGATTATCGCTCAGCCCGTGACAAGCGTCGGATTATGCCTGAGCTACAGCCTATTCGCAGTTATTCCTAATCGCCAGTCCTTCGTCGGCGAGGGGGAATTTGATGGCAAACGTCTGGGGAAAAGGGTAGATCATCGAGAAACAACGGGCGTTTCGCGGTTGAGTGAGGCTTGATGAAGCATTAGGGTCGGTGTATAACCACTGTTGGAGTGTTATAACTCCCTAGCCAAATTTGGCTGAGGGGGTTACCTCTTTCCACGAAGCCAACAATAATACCCCTGAACTGGCTCCCCGTAAGAGCACAACTCACGAAGAAAGGCATGTGTAGTGTCAAAGCCCGTAAATGCAACCTCAAACGCTTCAAGGGCGAATGAATCCCCAGCGCTGAACCTCAAGACCAACAAAAAGATCATCATCTCCTCTCAATTCACCTCCCTGCTCGATCTCCTCGAAGTCCCCATTGCCGACGAAGATTGGAGCCAAAAACGCTCCGGTATGATTTTCATTCGGGGAAGGAAAGTTGATAGATACATACCCCACTCGTTGAGCCGGTTACTTCGTCTACCGGTCGTATTAGTTTGTAATGCCGACTTCAGAGCGGAATGGTCGACGACCACTGTAAATTGGCCACCGTCGAAACACTGAGGTGATTTGGTGAGCGCCCAGACCAACGCGCCGGCCTCCAGCTCTGTTGCCCAGCATCTCGTCTCGACGTCGCTTAGGCTTCTGGATGAAAATAGGACTGGACGCTCTTCGCCGCCCTTATCCAGTTGGTGCAGAGCAGCTCCGAAACCTCTTTCCTTGCTTCCATCAGTGTAAAGAATGAAAGACTCATGGAAATTTGGAAAGGCTAGAGTGGAAAGCGGAACATAGACGTTCTTTCAGGGTCTCTCCCAAGCTTCTTCACACTTTCCATTGGCTTTCAAGGTTCCGGTTCAACTCTTTCTGGACCGAAGGTTTCGATTCAGTCAAGTGAGATGTTTTGGATACTCGATAGCAAATCGTGGGCCTTGGCGTGGCGTTCTCGGTCGGATGCTTACAGCTTGGGAAAGATACTCGGAATTAGGGGTGTGTCAGTGTGAGCACAGCTTGAGATGAGCATCGCACAACAACAGGTGTCGTTTTTTTTCCCTCTTGAAGATATGTGGCCCCATTTCTATCTTGCATTTAGCGCGGCAATACTTGTATGACATGACGAAGTTTGCGAATAGCCAAAGCAAACCTATAGTTTCGTGCTTACCTACTTGATTGCTTTTGGGCTCGAGTGACTTCATGGGTTAGATCATCGCGGTATTGATTTGCGCTGCCATTGTTTGCTTTGACAAGACGTTGTTTGAAAGGTTTTACATATAATGCACTATCCCCCTAAAATCCCCCAGTCTTGCCATTCACCCCCACTGCTTCGCGCTCTGTTCCTGCATCTTCCTTTCAGTCCGCTGCAACACAATGAACATCTTCAACCCCTTCGATCCTTACTCCTTCGACTCCACCTTCCATCACCCTCACGGCTTATCCTACCGCTCAACCTTCCGCGGCCGCCCCTTCCACGCCTACAACCCCATCCCATCGCCCCCTTGGTCCCCGTCATATTCCTGGGAAAGACCACCATGGCGACGATACCAGCGCGAAAGTCTACGAGACTACCCATCTCACGACGAATATGGCTTTCAAAGAAGCCATAGCGATGGCGTACGAGAATCTTATGCCCAGAGCTATAATCCGTATCACGACGCGGATGCGCATTGGGTGCCGAGGACGCAGCGGTATAGGAATCCATATCACCGGCGGAGACCGGTCAGGTTTCCTTGGTCGTATTATTCGGCTAGGAGCGGTGGGGAAGGGGGACGAGCGCAGCGGCCGGTGGGAAGTGAGGGCGAGGGTGGAGAGAAGGAGGCGTATGAGGTTGAGGAGCCGGATACGGATACGGATTGCTCGTCTCGGAACGGTTCGAATGCTGACGGTAAGAAACCTGAGAAATTACACGATGGTCATCGATACTCTCTCCGACCCCGGGTTCGCTGTATCGTCTCTCCAGAGGAGATTCCGGGATCGGCTACGTTCCCTACACGCCCAGTTTCCCAACCATCGCCCAAGCATGTTCGATGCGGAACACCAGAAAACCGCCATTCCAACAGAAACTCACCCCGCCCTTCCTCCACCTCATCCTCCACACCCTCCTCCCCCATCTCCGAACCAGGAACCCCACCCATCCCCTCCAAGCACGCATTTAGCAAAGGCCAACCCGACAACGCCGAGCGCGCGCTCAAGAATCGACGAAAAGCTCTCGAAGAAGCGAGGAACGAATCAGACAGGGAGGGACGGAGGATAGAGAAGGAACAACGACGACTTCAGGAAATGGAACTGGAGCTTAGGGAAGCGGAACAACGCTGGCGGGAGCAAAGCCGGAGATTGGAGGATGAAGAAAGGGGGTTGGGGGAGGAGGAATATGGATTGGGTAATTGTTGAAGCAATAGGAGCTGCAGTAGGAGCAATCATAGGAGCAGGAGGAGTAGTCGTCCAATTAGGAACATAGTTCCCAATTAGAAACATACCTCAGTTGTTGCAGTGCCATTACACTGCCTGCTAGCCCAGTTGGGGCTAGCGCCAATTGCGGCACAAAACGTAGATAGCTTCCTACTGTAGAAGATACACCTTTAGACACTCATCAGATCTACACTCCATCAGTAACTGGCGGGTGGGGTTGTTGGTGGATGGGGAATGAGGCTGGCGATTGGTGGGGTAGTGGGGAGGGGGGAAAGAGGGGGATGAACAGCGCAACGATGACGAGGAAGAGGAGAGAAGACGCATGATCAGCGAAGCCACAGCGGAGCGAAGAAGGCGGATGAGGAAGGAGTGGAGGTACGGAGACGGAGAC
>JAABUU010000190.1_pt1 | contig 149352 bp, 114 predicted proteins | sample 5559301 | NCBI WGS metagenome assembly JAABUU01 (sample SAMN10711884, study PRJNA513360) | rock metagenome | isolation source: Antarctica rocks | place: Antarctica: Victoria Land, Richard Nunatak white | reverse complement strand
GGGGGGGGGGGGGGGGGCAAGACACGGGAGGCGGGGAAGAGGAAGGCGAGGGCGGGGCGCTGGAGGATATGCTGTGGGGCAACGTGCTGGGGTTTTTCTGGGCGGTGGGCGGGGCGGTGTGGTTGATGAGGGAGGAGGGGGTTTGGAGCCGGAGGCGGCGGGTTGCGGTTGCGACGGGGGTGTTGGCGAATTTGGCGGTTGGGGTTTGGAGGGTGGGGGGTTAACTGGTTGGGTTGAGGGGGAGGGGGGGGGGGGGGGGTGGAGGTATAGGGGAGGGGAGAAGGAGGGTGGAGGCGAGAGTGGGAATGGTTCTACGGGTGGTGGGTTCAGGGATAGAGTGAGGTTGGAAGAATAACAAGGTCGAAGGAACAGTGGTGCATCAGCGGAAAGGTGTTTTGAAATGGGAAAGATACCCAGGATGGTAGACGCTCAGAGACACTGAACAGAGGAGAGCATTGTAGTGTACAACTTTTGTCAGCGGAAAGCACCAGGCAGTAAATGTCTATCATGGTCAAAGGATCCAGTTTGAACCACTTCCAATATTGAATCCTTCATTGAACCACTTTCAAGAAGGCTAGCGACTGTAATACGAGTACAAGAGCGCGTATGTGTTGTCAAAGCTCTAACCATGCCTGACATAGCACAAAGCGCCAAAACCAGTGCCCATGTTTTATCTATAGTTGGGTCTTGGGCAGCTGATCGTAAAGGGGAAGACAAACGCCAACATAGTAGACGGCACAACTTGCTCGCCAATGATGCCACCCAATATCAAACAACTCCGATGCAAATGTTGGAATAAAAGTGTTATACACAGCAGTTGGGAGCGCTTATGCAAACCAATAAAAAGCCTTCGAGGCATGGACGGGAAGTAGATTAGAGAGCCGTATTTATATCGTATCGTTTCGCGGACAATGACGAGAGCGTGGGTGATGGGATGTGGGAGGAGATGTTGATGAAGAGGATGGCCTTGCTCCGCTGAACAAGGGGCACGGGGTTTCTGCTAATCGAAGTAGTGTGTGAAGTTCGCAGAGTCGAAACATTAGTTCTTAAACGTTTTATGCTGAGCAACCGTTGACAAGCGTGTTCTTTGGCCAGGACTTCGACACTTGGGACCTGTATCATTAAATTAGCATGGGCAAATTACAAACGAACACATTACTTTACCAATGGGTTTTGTTTGGATTAGTGTAAGCTTCCATATGTTTTGCGATATATGAAGTAGTCTCCATTCCAGAAGGATCGCAGGTAATACTCTGGACACTGGGGTCTTGATAGATGCGGACATAGTCAAATCGCATAGTTGCCGGCATTAAAGGTGCGAGATCAATGAGATCGACCGGAGCAAAACCAGTAGACATCCCAAAGTTCATGACCATAGCCATTGGCTCCTGCGGAATGATCCTCTGTCCAACGTTGCCATTCGGTCCAATAGATCGAGCATCAAGCTTCCAGGTTGTCTGATCACCTACAGACCAAACGATGTTTCCCGTTTTGCCAGGAGTGTTATGGAAGCTGTATGTTTGGTAATTCTTACCATCGTACCAGTCGTTGTTTAGGTTTGTCAACCCGGATAAGGCTTGTTGGAAAGGCCCTCCTTGATAGGAATTTAAGAGCGTGATGGATGGGTCATACACCTCGACGAAGTCTATACTAATATTAGTACAACCGGCCTTTGACTTGTAATAGTCAAGTCTTCGGTTGAGCATACCTGTATTTGCCTGATACCAGATATCAAACGGAGCAAGCTGACAACTCTGTGAAACTACCCCATTCATAGTGCTTGCTCCTGGTGGCCCCAACGCTGAGGAACTGGCTTCTATCACATCGATTTCCGGGGCCGAGCGCGATTTCCCAGGCGTGGGATGATCCTCGCTTTTGCAAGTACATGCTGGCAGTCGCATACCTGGAAGATAACTTAAACCATCCGTCTGACTCTGATTGGCCGTGATCCCCGCGTCGCATATATCGTCATAACTGTATGGCCACATCCCATCTGTGGTGGAGGCATAACCAGGTCTTCCCAGATTGCCCATAGCCCAAAATCCGGGCCAAAACCCAGAAACGTCGCCCTTCCCAGGCAATGATATCGAAGCTTCCAGGATACCACCCGTAAAGCACAACTGGTTCCAAGATTGTAACATGCCCGAGCGATAGTTTAGCCCATGATTCTTGAATGCATCGAAGCGAAGCTCGAGTACCCCGTTCTTTGTTGAGATGGCATCCGGATCGTACCACTTGTGTCTTGTAAGCCTGCTGCGAAGACGAGATTTGGAAGTCATAACCTACCTCCATGTCCTGTGTCACTCCATACCATAGATCCACTGCTGTAAAATATGGATCATCTCCAGGATAAAAAGTTCGGCCGTCCTTATTGAACTCATCTGAGAACTGTGCGGACATTAGCCCATATTATTCAGTGGATGGAAGGTGGCATACGACAAGGTTCAGCGTTGAACCATCGGATGCTTTCTTGGTCAAAGCTGATTTGGGTGTGTCCGGGTCCACCAGAGTCGTTCTTATGTTCTTAAGCAGAGGTATTTTGCCGACATTTATGCAGTTTGGGTCCGTTCTGCAAGGATCAGGCGGGTTGGTGTACTTTTGTACGGATGTACTATGGAAAGGGTTAGCCACATCTGTTTGCGCTTGGGAAAAGTAAATTCGGGCTGATAATGTTGAACAGAGCTTGGAAAACCATACAATACCGGGTAGCCAATGAATAGAATTAGAATTCCAAGAGTCAAGAGCCCAAGACCTCCTAGGTTGACAATGCCTCTCCTGCTGAATATGTCGCATTCCCTTTTCTCTTTCTCGTTTGGATCAGGGTTGTGCAACCAGTCATCTTTTTCGACATCTTCTGGAAATAGTAGAAGCCCTGCAGAAGGTAGGATGTTGTACTTTTCTGACACTGTTTGTGTATTGACATTTTCATCGTCACTCCCTGCTCTTGAGGGCGCCCGAGAATCGTCAAAGGGATTTACGCCATAGATCCTACTATCCCGTCCGTCTGAGCTCCAGCTGGTCCTTCTTGATGAGCCATCCACTGGTGAACCTGGAACCGAGTCTTCGTCTCGGAACCGATGCGTCCTTGACCTTGATGGAGGAAGAAGCGAAGTTGCTGACTCGGCCGCACCGTTGCTATACAGCCGATGCAGTGAAGGATTTTGTCGGATTGGAGGCGCAGTCGGCGGTCTTTGAGGGATTAACGATCTCGACGAAGGCTGCCTTGATGGTCCTATTGGCCGGTTGTTTGAGGACTCATTGCTGATGAGATCGTCTTGACCAGAGTTTAGCCTAATATGTGGAGGATTTCGAGGAGGTGAGGAATCTGATGAGGACATGTTGAGAAACGAGCGACTTCTCGTCCTTCGAAATGAAATCTACAAAGTGAGCGATGTTGCCTCTATAAAGTAGAGCTTGAAGTTCCGATTTAGGTGCGTATTCGGGGTGAATCGTGACGAGAAAGCAGGAGCCGGGCCAGCCTTCTCTCCTACGACCGGCACCTTGACCGAAAGCTGTCAACCAATTCCCAACTGGTGTTCTGGATCTCTTTGCGCGTGGTGAGCCCTAAGTTGGGTTTGTGTTGTGTGTTGTTGCTATTAAAGAGTGCGATCTATGGTCAAATGCGTCTCCTAAGTGAAAACGAAAACGTCTAATTTCGTCGAGAGTTCCACGGCAGGGACACAGAGGAAAGCGAAAAGACCGTCAGGAGTCGCTATCGTTAAAGAGACCGTCTAGATGGGACCAGAAGAACGATTGATGGCCTGTTCATGTCGATAAAAGGTACGGAGTACAATGGTTTACCACAGCACAGGTTGGCTGTGCTACGAATACGAATCCAAAAACGCTCCAAGACCCCTGTCTCGATTTAATGACTAAGCGGGCGATCCCCCCTAAAATTCCAGGTAATTGGAGGATCCGCCACAAACCAGTACACTGTACCTTATGTAGTAAAAATAGATTCTTTGTCTACGCAATCTAGGTACCCCAAGACTTTCACTGTTGACCGCACTTTCAGTTGTTGATAAAGTCAACCGTCGTTCCTAACAGCGTTGCGAGATTTACCCAACTTCTGCAATTCGCCGAAGTATGCAGACGCTTGCCTCTGCCACTATCTCACCTTTCCCAAGTGCCCGATAGCCTATATCACAGACAACCGAGACATCCAACAGGTCTCAGGATCTTTGTCTACAGAAGCTGGGTGATACTGAGGCTTTTGTGCTATGAACATCGCTGCTGTGCTTCTCCCATTGGGCGTTCCTAGTCAGAACGATCAGATGGACAGAGCACTGCAGGAAAACAGTCACCTTAACGGCTGTTCCTACCAAGCTCGCCTGACCCAGATTGATATCCCTGACTACTGTGATATACCTTTCCCAGTATCATGAAAACATTGAATTATGCCCTCCTTTCCGTGTGCTACACCTCAGCTCTCCACCGCCTTTGCCTTCATTCCTACCACCCTTTTGCCCTTCTGATCAAACCCCACAATGTAATACTCCGCTCTCGACCTACCCTGATCTAACCGATATATCCTAGCTCTGCCGTCGCCCGCTTTCTCTACCGCCTGAAGCACTTCCTTATAGTCCCCATTTGGATCGAACTCTTGCGGGCTCAGAGTAGAGACATCGGAGCCGTGGCCAATTAGATCTTTGAACTCGTCTATGCAAATGTGACGTTAGCGATGCTTCTTTGAATAGTATAAACCGAGGAGGATTTGAGGGCTAATACTTTCTGAAGGCATGTTCCTGCCATCCCACTTCAAGCTGACAGGCTCGAATGGCTCGTCGGCTTCAGATGTGTAGTACTGCTCGACAGCCTTAAGCGTCATAGGTACATCAGTATCCACGGCTTTGGTATTTGCAGTTTTCGCCAGTGCTGAAGCTTTGCTAGCGCCAGTATCTTGATTTGCTTTATCCAGGAAATTACTATAGGCGTTGTCTGAAGACATGGCTTGAGGTGGAGGTTTATGAATAAAGCGAATTTGTCCCGCTTGATCCTTTCGGACAGCTTTACTAATTGTTAATATCGACTGAAGAATGTCTTCCTCTGCTCACATTGCGCTGCCGCATTTAAACCTGTCCATTGGCTTGACCTACTGGAGCTTATGACGCAGTGATCAGCCTGGACCCTGGGCGTAGCCGCAGCGACTGTCCGCAGGGCGCCAACACAATTTGATTTTTTCATGTCTAAAATGAGGTATGTACGAATGATGTTGGAGCTTAGAAGGCTACTCTAGTGTTCATAAGTGCTAGAGATTGGCAGATCTTCCCTGGTCATAAGATAACTACCTAAGCCCCTATCGCTCATTACGAAAACAACCAGATCAAGCAGCAGTAGCAAGATCCTTCTTCAATGTACCCAGGTACTGCTTCTTCTCCGCCGGCGTCTGGTAGGCTCCATGCCCGAATTTAGACGACGTGTCAATCCATTTCAAGTCCACCTTCTCCAAAGCTTTCCGGCTCGTGTGTACGAACATTGATTTACGAAGGGTCATGATTCGCTTCTTGACTCCTGGAACACAGCCCTTCAGTAGCACGAAGTCGTTCTTCACCTCTCCATAACGAACAAAGCCACCCATGCTAGATTTCTATTAGCTATAATCATGAATGTAATGGAACTGACTGCTTACGGGGTGATCTGTTTCTTTGAAACATCGAACTCAGTTGAGGCGTTGTCTTCTGCTACACCGCTCCCAATACGGTACACCTTGTGGTTGACTGAAGTTCGATGGTGGTACCCGTCTTGACCGGCGCGACCAACCGTCCATTGAACGTGGGAAGGATGCCATGCGCCAATACAAGCAACCTTACGAAGACCTTTGTGCGTCTTCCTTGGTAGCTTCTTAGTACCCCATCTGCTCGTAACACCAGTGAAACCGTGGCCTTTCGTAACCGCGATGCAATCGATCATCTCGTCCTTTTCGAAGATAGAGTTGATCTCCACCGGCTTCTCGAAAAGACCTTTGCCAAAGTCGACTTTGTCTGGAACACTGCCACCGTTGACCTGGATTTCCATCAAATGCGCCTTCTTCTGCTTGAGGGGTGTCTTGCGAATCTGAGTGTGCGCGAGAACACGGACGACAGTGCAGTATTTTTTAATACGCTCGAGCTCACGGTTGATTGGTTTGCCAGAGTCCTCGGCGTGTTTCTTGGCGTACTTGGTGAAAGCCTTCTTCTTTGACTTGTACCAGTTTTTGTAAAAGCGACGCTTAACTTCATCACTGAGATGTTCGGCCCAGACAGTGGTGAGTGATCGAAGGCCGCGTGGAGTCTCAATATAGCCAACAAGACCAACAACAATCATCTAAAGACAGATATTAGCATAGTGAGCTAGATCGGAAGTGGGCGAACCGTACGGGCGGTGTTTCAATGACCGTAACAGCTTCGACAACCTCTTTCTTGTGCATTTTGGCTCCGGGTCGATCCAAATCACGGACAATTGTGGTCATTCCAGCTTTATATCCCATGGCAGCGGTAAGATGGACAGGCTCCTTGGGATTATCTTTGGGAAAGCTCTTGACCTGTAGAAGATCATTAGCTTGGTATTGGTAGTAACGAGCCAGCTACACACCTTTCCCCTATGTCTGCTTGCCCGCTTTCGAGGTAGAAACGCCAGTGACCCATGGCGGGGTGCTGTTTACACATCAGCAATCCTTCTTCCCTTGTAGTAATTGGTGTTTTGGACACGTACCCTCGAATTTACGGTGCGACATGGCTGATGGTATCAAAGTTGCAGTGATTTGGTTCCTCGGGCTGTACAAATCTCTGGTATAGTTGTGTGCGGATTAGTTAGCGTGAGTTTAGCGAGATTTCCGCCTTGCAGGGCAACCGAGGGACCCGGGATATCATCGTTGCATGATTTCGAACCTTCTTTTATCTCAAATAGCTATCTAGTCAAAAGTCTGGCTACACTGTGGATAGGTTTTAATATAGACGATCTACCTAGTTGAAAGGACGTGAAATACTTCAGCAGCGGATCAATTAGTAGATTTCTCAGCCGTTACGTTAACTTGTTTTCTTCCTTTAGTACGGAATACACTGACTCTTGAGCGTAATGATAGAAATGTGGAATCGTGGCAGTAAGGACAGGTGAGTTCTCAGAACACAAAAAGCCAAGTACTAAAGTTCGCCGGATTCATGTTCACATAGTGTTTTGAAGAGGTACATGAAAGCGGTATTGAATCGTGATTATGCCAGGAATTACAGAAGAGATCATTGTGGAAAGTATCCGAAAGGTGTAATGTCTCTGTTCCAACCGGAGTCAGTGTCGTCCTTGATCCGGAAATCGGAGGCGGGCCCTGCCAACTCGACGTCCAAATCCACGAAGGATTCCCACCCCGAGTATTTGCCAACACCACATACAAGAACGTCAAAGTATCAGCAACAAACATGCGGCTCAGATCCATGAGACATGAGACATGAAACATGAAACTTGAAACACTTCAGACCATACTCTTGGTGATTAGGCATCTCCGATTCCACCCATCCAGGCATCCTGGGTCCGTAAGTCACAATATAGGTAGTTCTATGCAGTGACAGAGGAACTGTTGAGACTGGTCTCACAGCCATGTCAGGGCGAAAGACAATCTTTCCTGTATTGTCCAGCCCACGTGGCAAGTCCAGGAGAAGACCTTTATCCGCACTATTCCGTACCTTGGTTCTTATTGTCTCATCTGTCGAGGGGGATACCTAGAGTACAGTAGTTGTACTTCGAGGCACGTGTGGTTTGATCCATCCCCACACCAGCCACGCCCGGCAAGGCCGGTCGAGGCTCGTTTGTGAATTGTGGTGTGCTTGGACCTAGCGGTTCCTCCAATTTGGCGGGCCACGGCGCTTCAAATCTTGCGGGATCCGATCCCACCTTTTCCCATCGGTGCAACGTTACGGAGTAGGTAGTGACTTATTCGGAGCATGATCGTGGTGGGCACGTTAAGTACCTTACCTCCGTAGCCACATTCGGATTCGTGTCGAATGGTCTCTCCATGATGCCCAACGGCCCCATGAAGTCATTCCGATCGAGAGACGCAAGCGCATGTCTGCCGTAGCCTCCTGCACAGAGTCCCTAGAACCTCCCTACCTACCCACCTACCTTAGGTAGTAGCGAGACCCACAGTATGAGGGCAATGCCACGAATGCTTCCGAGCAGTGACAATGTCGCATATACTTTATCTTTGTGCCTTAGCCTGTATTCCAGCGGCCCTTTTCGGCTCTCAGGGTAGTCGTTGATTTTCCGCCCGCTGGGTCACCCCCCCCCCTTCCTCGACCGGTGATCCTTACGAGAAATGCTCTGTACGCTGTCGTACAAGACTACAAGTACGGAATAAGCGAAGCACATACCCAGCGCCACCGAATCCACTGTGCACATATGCGCCGCTGCTCCAGCAGAGCAACGGACGGCTAGCGGCATCAGGCTATCGGAAAGTGCCTGCGACAGTATAAGCCTATAAGTACAGGAGCTCTCTCTCGCGTTGAGCGGATCAGGACGGAGTCCCCACGAGCTGGAACCTCTCATCCAGCAGAATTGAAAAGCGGGTGTGGTCCGAGGTATAAGGCTGAGTAGCCGAGTTGTCGAGTTGGGCAAGTTCCCTTTAAGGTACGGAGTACGGAGTACTTCCGTACTGTATTGCGTAGCAGCAGATGGATTGGAAGATTGCGGAAGGAGGATATCACACGTGACCGAACTTGTTTCGGACAGAATGGAAGTTTGGGGGGGGGGCAAAGGGAGATCTGTCAGCGCAAGTGGCTGGCAGTTGTTCGGACTTAGTGCCCTCTTGGCTGCAGCAGCATGCAGTGTGCCACAGGGTTGTTTCTCTGCCCGCCTGGATACGCCATCAAACAGGGGGGGGGAAGGTCTCTCTCCCCCAGAATTAGCACGGGTGCGAAACTCACCTAATCATTATTGTCATTATTGTAGTCCCGTCGTCCAAACCTCCCCTTCATCGCAATAATCGTGCTGAGTCTACCCAGTTGATTGATTCGGATTTCGCCCATTTCTTCGCAACGAAAACGACGATTGGGGATGTTGGCCCAAGCGTAGTGCAGCTCAACGAATCAAGGCTAATCTTTCGCTTACATAACGTCAGCGAGTTTGGGACATCGCTATACATCGTGGTCACGCTCTGAATCCTGCGGTTTTCCTCCAGGGCTGTTGAGGTTTTCCCTCTGCCTTCCCGCATCTGCCTGAAAAGATGGCCAGTCATCATCCACAAGCATCACCGCCTGGAGGGCTACACCTTCATCATGGTCCCCAGGGCGGCCATCACCAGGTCAATGGACATATGCCGATGCAAGCACACCATAAGATTACCCCGGCGCACCTGGCCTCCCTTAATGAAGCAGTCTGGTTGGGCATAGGTCTGTTACGAGGGACGTCAGACAGGCTCGAACCATGACGATCTAACAGAATCGCAGGCAGTGCGACCGAACTGATGGGCAACCTCGACGACGCCGTGATGGCCTACGAACAAGCCTTACGACACAACATGCAATCCATACAAGCAATGAACGCTATATCCTGCATACTTAGGACCAAAGAGAACTTCCCGAGAGCCGTCGAATTTCTGCAAGCCATACTGAAACTCGATTCGAGTAATGGCGAAGTTTGGGGCAGTCTGGGTAAATACATGGTTTCGATCTATCTAGAACAATTGGCTGATACGACGCGAAGGTCATTGCTTCCTTATGATGGAAGATCTCCAACAAGCCTATGCTGCCTATCAGCAAGCGCTGTATCACCTACGAGATCCGAAGGTCCGTTTTCACCTCATCCCTATATCTGCATTGGCTAAAGTGTTGATGGCAGGAACCGAAACTCTGGTATGGTATCGGTATTCTTTACGATCGCTACGGATCTCTTGAGCATGCCGAGGAGGCCTTCTCCCAGGTAATGCGTATGCAACCCGACTTTGAAAAGGCGAATGAAATATATTTCCGTCTTGGGATAATCTATAAACAGCAGCAAAAGTACAATCAAAGTTTAGAGGTATAAGCCAACCTCCGCTATGGTTCTCATAGTTGCTAAGAGTTGTTCCAGTGCTTCAAATACATTGTTACAAATCCGCCCAGACCTCTGACAGAAGAAGATATTTGGTTTCAGATCGGCCACGTCCATGAGCAGCAGAAAGATGTAAGTAGCCTGGTATCTTCTTCGTTTGACGTTAGTTGACACCGCCTTTTCAGTATGACTCCGCGAAAGCTGCCTACCGACGGGTTCTCGACCGGGACCCCAATCACGCGAAAGTCTTACAACAGCTCGGGTGGCTGCATCACCAACAAAGCACCGCGTTCAGCAGCCAGGAGCACGCTATCGAGTATTTGGAAAAATCTGTCAGCTCAGGTAAGTACGGTCGCCCAAGCCTCTAGATCAGTCTGCTGATTCTTCTCCGTTTCAGACAACTCTGATGCACAAAGCTGGTACCTCCTTGGTAGATGCTACATGTCCCAGCAAAAGTATTCGAAGGCCTATGAGGCGTATCAGCAAGCAGTGTACCGAGACGGTCGGAACCCTACATTCTGGTGTTCGATCGGCGTTCTATATTACCAGATCAACCAGTACCGGGACGCCCTCGACGCATACTCCCGAGCAATCCGTTTGAATCCCTACATCTCCGAAGTCTGGTACGATCTTGGGACTTTGGTAAGTTTGCTAGAAACACCTGATGATCAAAACGGTACTTACGGTTTGACAGTACGAATCGTGCAACAATCAAACGGCGGATGCGCTCGACGCCTACCAACGTGCAGCTGACCTTGACCCTTCTAACATCCACATCAAAGCACGGTTACAGCTACTTCGCAACAATGGCCAATCCACAGGCATGCCAAACCAACAGGGTGCCCCTGTTCCCCAAGATGTGCATCCGCAGCAGTATCAGGCTGCCGGCGTCGGTGCGCCTCCTGGCCCTCAATGGGGAGTACCAGGGCCTGGCTCGATGCCACAAGCCCCTGGCCCTGCGCCTAGTGGTCCTGCCCATGATTGGAGCCGACGGCTAGCTGAAATCCAGCAGCCGCAACCGCAGCCTCAGCCGCCAAATCCATACGACCAGCGCGAAACCATTAGAGCGCCGCTACCACAGAGACAACTTAGCCCACGGCAAGAACAAATGAGACAATACCAAGAGCAGCATCGTCATACTCCAGTACGACGACCGTCACCTCCACCAAATGTAAATCACATCGGGTCAAGTTCGTACCCAGCACAGCAAGGTCTACCACAGCCGCTGGCACCTCCTGCACCCCAGACGTCTGCTCCGAACCGTATCACGAACCCGAATTATGGTCCTCCAAGTGCTGGTGTGGGCCATCCGCCGAGTGGAGGTCATGGCGCTTCTGGCCCTATGCCTCCCTACGGACGGGGAAACAGCCCTCCGCCTGAAATAAGACCGATCGCAGAGGACAGAGCACCTTCTCCATGTCCTAGCTACTCACATCCACACCATTACCCACCCGCTCCTCCATCCCAACCTGGAGGTATAGCTGCCGGTGCCCCTCCACCAGTAGCAGCGCTTGTTGCCGCTGAAGCTGCCGCACGTGGTGAGAGAGAGGAACGACCGCCCAGCGGATTCAAGCGGATGCTCGATTCCGATGATGACTACAAGGGTATGCATAAAGTCCCTGCAAATGGTGAGAACCGCAGCAGAATGGAGGAGACACGTTATCGCCGGGCGTCGCCGCCTGACAGGAAACCCTCGCCCCGTCAAAGGCCAATCTCCCCACGCGGTAGACAGCCATCCTCTCCTATTAGACGCAGACACAGCTCTTCCGAAGCTCGGCACGAAGAACAGAGACGGGCGGATGAGAATTATCACCCTTCTGAAGCAGCTCACCATCCACCAACGCTACCGTCGATGCATCAACAGCAACAGTCGCAGCCGCAGGAACAGTTACCTCCCATCAATGACACTGGGCGAGACGAGCGCAGCCGAGAAGCTTATGAGTCCGCTGCCCGCAAGATGGACGTGGACGAGGATTATGACGATGAAGGCGAGGACGAGAAGCGCAACGGAAGCTCTGGCGGTCGCAACAGCCCGCAACGTGGCATGTTGAACGGACAAACCAAGATTGAATCTCAGGCATAACTGCCTTGAGCGACACCACAACTTTACGTATGGTCTCCGTCCAACGCCACAGATCGATTTTCATCGTCCTCGGAAAACCGACATTAAGTTTTCTGATCGATTCGGATTCGGAGCCTTTGTCCCTTACGATTTCCCCCTTTTCAAGCGTCGATGTCTTCTTTGTTGCAAGTAAGAAAGGATGTCCAATTTTCTGGGGTTACATAGGGATACAGCATGTCTATATGAGTATTGTGGTGGTGTTCTCTTCAGCGGTAGGGCATGCCTTGGGTTTGCTTAACGTTGATGGAGGCGGACCATTGCCTTTATTATACTGGTGGTAGATGACGGGGAGGTAGGACTTTTTGATATAGGGGACAGCAACAATTGGGATGTTCGGTAGCTTGTCAAAGCTGGAACACAGGAGGCATTACTTCTGTTTTATATGTTCACTCTCAATGGCGATTCATAGTCTTTTGGTTCAATTGGCGACGGAATTCGGTACCTTAGTCACCAGAGTTTTCATACCGTATTGAGATTGCAACCTTTTTAGCCCAATGGTAATATAACAAGTTTGGCTTGGCTCTAACTCCCTTATCAAACAATCGTCGTCTTGTCCAAAGGCCAGCAAGGTCGCATAGAGTCGAAGGGCGATATATCAACCTACCCACCTACCTTTGCCCAAGACAGCGGATGAAGCGGATGCTGATATCACCCAGCCGTGCGAGAGTGGAAACACAATCTCGCAATGACAAGTCATGCCCACGCTATCGTCTTGGCTGCCAAGGAAGACCAAGACTTCCAAGCTTCTTGGCTACATGTAACGCGCTGCCTGCAGCGATGGTCGCCAAGAACCGCCCAGCATGCCCAGCAAACATGATTGCCGATGCTGGCGAAAGACACCAAGGACTCCAAGACTTCCAAGACTTTCAGGCCTTCTTCATCATGCAAGAAGGAATGGAAACGATGCTATTTGAAGCTATGGGTTTCGCTGTTCTGCCCCATCTTTTTCCAATCCAGTCTCGCTGTTGATTTTGTGCTGCAATAGTGCTCAGCATTCCTTTCTATCGGCACTTTCGTCATGACACAAAAAGCATCCAAAGAATGTTGGAGGACTGATCACATAGAAATTCCCTTCTTAGGGCCGCTTTTGCCAGAAGCAGAGGGTCAGAAAACGGCGTTCACAGGCGTACCTGCAACTGCCAGACACTCTCATCAACCGTCGCCTCTGCCAGCGAGGCCCTCGGTAGCAAGATACTTGCCGACTCCCTCTCATCTCTCTCCTCTCTCTCCTCTGGAGCCGGCGCTACATAAGTGTGGATCCCCTGTCGAGCGCCCAGGAAGCCTCAAGAATGGGCACGGAACGAGAGGAGATTGCAGCATGGACCTTCCAGCGCTGGCTAGAAACGGCGTGTCAGAAAGCCAATGCGCTCGACGAGAGACAGTAACGGACAGGTCTAAAGATCCCGAAAAAGGTTTCCTAGAAGATAGAGCAAGGCAGTATAACGACAATACGACTGCACAACTCCCCGCTTCAAAAATCAAATACATCTATAACGATGTGTTCGAAGGAATTTCAGATGCTGAAGAGCATACAGTATGGGTCGTCGTAAAGCTCCGCTCACCCAAATCTATCAATATCATGGCTAACCCCCTCCCCGCAACAGACCTACCTCGCCCTCTTCTCACCACCTCTCAGCCTCCTCATCTCCCTCTATACCCTCCTCATAACCACCTCAATGCTCCTCCTCTCCCTCCTTTGCCTCTGTTGCAAGTCCCACACCCCGCTTACAACCCAACTCCTCCGCTTCCTTTCCCCGCCCTTGAGCTTCCAACTCGGTCTCATCTACTCGCCGATCGATGACAGCAGCCCTACAACTAAACCTAGTTTATGTATGTTGGTACTGGTGAATTTGCTTGGGCCGATTTATGCGACATGGATCTCTGTAGCAGCGGGGGTGGCGGCCGTGTTTTGGTTATTTGCGACTATACTGGGGGATCCGGGGGGCAATGACGGGGGAGATGGTGGGAGGGCGGCGGTGTTGGGGGTCAGAGGATGGTGGGAGGGGTGGTTGGCGAGAGGGTTGAGATGATCCATTGCGTCAGTAGCATCGGGTCGATGGATAACGAAGAATGACATGGGGCTTATAATGGCAATCAAACATGCTGAAATTCGTATCCTGGTATCTACGTTCCCCTCCTGTCTCCGAACAAATTCAGATAAAGACATCAAGGATGAACAAGGGATAAACAATAGAATGCGAACAAGGCAAGAAGAGGATTTGATTTGATTTGATTTGATTTGAATTCATACACCCTTGTGACATCGGTTTAGGCCCGACCCATGGGGGAAACTATGCTATGTGTATCGAACGGACAAAATCCTCTGGGGGAGAAAATCGCTCGCCGACTACACAACGACTTCACGCCGTCGAAACAATAAAATTGGCACTGTGTTATCAATAATGAACCTATAGCTTCTATTCAGCGCGTGACGCTCGAGCAAACTCTTACGAGTGTCTGTGCTGTTTGTTGTAACGCATCGTCTTTGCTCTGCTCTTCATTGACGATATTCTATACAACGATGTTTCGATTCGATTCTCGATTCGAAGACGAAAGACGTTTCTTTGCATTCGTGATGCTCATGATTGTAACGCAGAAACTGTGTTCTCTTGCTCAATGATTGTCATTCATTGAGCAGAGAAATATGTGATGAAAGAGAGACGTGTACGATGAGAAGATAAAGTGTGATTGTATTAGATAACTCTATTCTGCTCTTGATTTGACTTGTGTCACGTAGACATTGAATAGATTGTTAGTATAGACGTGCGATCGCAATCATTCGATGCATGACTTTGATCAATAGTAGAGAATGCATTCTGATCGTTCTCATGAACTCTCAATTTTTCACGTAGATAGATGTATGATCTGACGTCAAGTAAAGAAGATGAGCTCAAACTCTCTCAGTATATCAGCGTGATCGATGAGTCACTACTTCTTCGAACATTGTAATCACGACTCTCAGACTCTTCATCTGAAATGATTATTCTATCTGATATCTTTTCATCAATTACTCGATGACACTGTTAATGTGATGAAGATGTTTCGATATCGATGCAGTCGACGAGTCGCAAATTCTTTGATCACTTGTAATCACAATTCACAGACTCTTCATCTGAGTTGTTTATTTCACTAGTAGTATCTTTTCATCTCTTACTGACATCGACATGTCATTAGTCTTCTTCGTAGATCGATTGTTAGAAGAAATGTTGTCGCGTAGGTGAAAACTCTGCATGATGACTTTTCTGATCACGCAATGTTCTAACATCGTTTGAACTGCGTCGAATTGAGATCTCTTGACTCTTCTGACTTCTATTCGAACACAGAATAGAATCAAAAGGTTCGTAGTCGACATCATGTACAGATGAATCTCGTTGCCAGTCGGCAAGAAGAGAAAGTAATATTAATAATAATAATGAAAGAAAACGAAGAGGAAACGAAAATTCACCAAGAAACAAACATCGAAATGCCAAAGGTTCACGAGGAAGGCTGCAACGACGTCAGCATCACAAAAGCCCAAGTATTATGCTATGCCAGGAGATAGGGAAGCTGATCCGATAGCGTTGTGGGCTGTTCATCCAAGCGGTAGCACACACACTGCGCCGGAAGCTATGCCAAAACAAAGCTGCTGAAAGATTTCAATGGCAGAGAATGACGCCCGCAGGTTGGCCGACAGCAGGGGAAAATCTTGATATATATAGTATCTATGAGATATACATCTATCGTCAAGGACGCGTCCATCCCATGCCATACCCCCTTTACGTTCAATCCCGGCTAGAACAGACCTTTTACCTCCACTTTGAAAAATTCCCAAAGAAAGATCGACTCCATCCAAATGCAAATGTCTCATCCCTATGCCATGCCACGCCTCTACCCTCTATAATCGTATCTTCGATCCCAAACGCTAGATCAAGCATACCTGATACTCGGCTGCGCATACTGCGGCGGCAGCGGCGGCGGCAAATGCTGCCAATACTGACTCTCGCCCCCTCCTCTCCTGCCATTCCCCCAGCCCCCTTGTGATTGTTGTGGCGCGGGGCCCCCAGCCCAGCCATTCTGCATCATTGGGGGACGAGGTTGGGGTTTTCGTACGCGGGCGGGGCGCCGGCAGCGACGGACGATGCAGCCGAGGATGCTGAGGAGGAGGAGGCCGCCGACGCCGCAGGCGATGCCAATGACGAGGTTACGGTTGTCGTGGATCCAGGAGCCGACTTCTTTTGCTACGGAGGAGCCTTTGCATTGGCCCTTTTGTGTGTTAGTGTGATTCATGAGGGAGGGTTTGGCAGGGGAGTGGTGATGAGGTAGATCATTGGACTTACGTTGACGCAGGATCCGCCGCCACCGCAGACTGTACCGTCTAAGAAGTTCTGCTGCATGCTGTAGCAAACACCTGGCCCGAATTCAGGAGAAGCACACGAGAGCGTGCAGTCTTGGCTGTTGCAGGCATACGTGTCATTCTTCGTGGTGTATGATCCCATCAAAGTCTTGCACTGCTTGTCCCTTGAGGTGCATTGTCCGCTGGTACATTGGAGAGAAACCGAGCTATTACCACAACTTTGGCCATTGGGCGTCGTTTGATCAGGCGGGCATGTTGCGTTGGTCCCTGAACAGGTCTCTTGCGGATCGCAGACGCCAGTACTAGGACGACAGACTGTACCAGAGGAAGCGAATTTGCATCCTTTACAGCAGTCTTCGTTGGAGTCGTCGCAGACAGCGCTATTCTTGAATTTGCAGGTAGCTGGATCGCAGCACTGATTATTACCGCAGCTGGCAGTACCTCCGCAATCGCAGTCCTCGCCCGCTTCGACAATACCGTTACCACATTGATTGCCGGAAATGGTCACAACGCCCTTGTTATTCTGGAGACATGAAGTGTTAACGCTATTGCGGCCGATGGCAGAGCAGATGTTGCCAATAGAACAGGGACTAAACTGTGTAATGCCATTCCCTGTAGAAGGATTCATGATAAATTGTGATCCTGCATCGCAAGTACTTGCGCTAAGAGGGCAACATTGCTGCGCATTGACGGCATTGCTGTTGGAACAGGTCGACGGATCGCAGTCGTGTACCGCACCAAATGTATGGCCGGTTTCATGAGCAATGACTTGCCACTCGGTAGAGGTCTTGGCTACAACGTTGGCGCCACTGACAACTTCTCCAGGGGCATTATTGACGTCGGTAACACACGCTTGCCCGAGCCATGCTAGCCCGACTTCTGCGCCGGTTTTACAGTTCGTCAAAAGAGTCCAGTAGGCGTGTTGGTCTTTTCTTTGGCCTCGCCACTGAGAGAAAGTATTAAGCCGATCTGTGATTGAAGAATTGGTGCCGCCGCAACCAATGTTCCATGGTGTAGCTGGAGCAGGGGCACCAGGACATACAGCTTCCATTACGGTGAGGTCTTTAAGCCCAAGCGTTATATTGAAACTCTTCTCGTATAAGCTCGACGCCGTATTGATCTGGGTGATGACATTTGCGTGGGCACTTTGGGTCGAATTGAAGGTTCCGGTATAAGTGCAGTCTGTAGCAACCCCAATTAGAGCGACCCTTCGGCTTAGCGAACAACCCAGCGTGCTGCCAATACTATCTTTGAGGTTGACACCTCCAGAATTGCCACCGGATGGAATGCCAGGCGTATCGATCTGTCTCTTTCCAAACAAGGAATTTACGGGCATAGAGCCCCAGAACCCGACATCGCGCTTAAGCTTTGGCGAAAAGACAGGATGCTGAGGATTCGAGTTGAAGGACAATTTATCTGAACGACAGGAAAAGCCTTTGTCGCCTGATCGCTTCAATTCCGTGTGGCCGATCCTCCCTATGTCTGAATCTCGGAACATAACCATATACTCGTCATCGCTGTGTTCGACGTCCGGGTCGAGATCATGCTTTGTCGACATGTAATAGGATCGTAGCTGGATGTGATGGTTATCGTGCATGATCGTAAAAGCCCCCTCGAACAGCGGGTCGGTTCCATCTCTCCGGACCACAATCCTTGCCCATCCAGCGTTCGTCCAACTCCCATCATGGCTCTGAACCCAAGCATCGCCCTTGAAGACCTTGTGATCGTCTCGAACAATCTGTTTCGTTCCAATCACCTCTCCGGCTGAGTTCAAGTATTGGACCGTAGCCCCTTCCGCCAAGATATCGTGGTTAGGTTCTAGGCTGAGCTTTATGCGCTGCTGACTCTGGTGGAGGTTGAAGTGGATAGCGAAGTGCGAAACGGCATGTACACGATGCGAAGGTGTCCGTATCTCCGGATTTTCGATTAATGACAGGTATTTTAGAGGCTCTCTACTTCGAGAGCTCGCTGGTCGCACGTTAGCCTTGTGGTCTTACATTAGGGCTTAGGATGGACGCACCTTGTGAAGTAACAAACAAAAGACATAGAGCGCTGACAACCGCTGGTAGTCGCCATGGCACTTTCATAATGTGATTAATGAAGGAAAGCGACAGTGTAGAAAGTCCGTTGACGAAGGCTCCGCAAGGCGCCACTCAGGTTCAAGCAGCGAACACAGCGAGTTGTTTCGTAAGAAGTACGATGCAGCAGTGAATGAACGACGGTAATGGTTGATACGTTGTAGTTCTTGTAAATCTGGTTCCATGGGCCAGAAGTCAACTGGGGCAGGCCGAGGGATGGTCTGGTTGGTGGTTCGCCAAGGCGTTGCCGCGCAAGCACTCGTCGTATTGGTAGGTATCTTGGAGGAGCTGAAGAAAGAGCAACAACAACAATAACAACGACAACGACAACGAAGCGTAAAAGAGCAAGTTCACATTAGAGCATTAAGCAAAGCATCACAATGTTCGCTGATAGAATCAACACAGAAGTGAATGTATTACAGTACGATGCTTTGGTGCATCTGGTGTTCTCATGTCTCGGTTGTTGAAGATTACGAATCTGACTGCTTAGGGGATTATCCAGGGTTGGCGGGGAGAGTGGCAACGCAAGTTGATTGATTATTGATTGGTTTATACAAGTCCGGACCTTTTGGAGTCTGCAACCCTATCGGTCTCAGCCTTGTTCAGGCTCCTCAACGTACCTATGTACAGTACCCCCAGGCCCCTCGTCGGCTCGCTTTCTTTGTACGAATCAATCACCTTAAAACAGTTACGGACACTAGAACAGAGAGCTCTAATGAAAGGATGAGTAAGGTAAGTACCCACGTACCCTCATGCTTTCTCCTAAAGCATATAGTATTCGCTTGACATTTAGTTTCATCATCTCGAGATATAGAATCGCTGACTTCCATAATTGAAGCTCAATTGAACGCCACTAGATACACAGAGACAAGCGCTGAAATGAATATCCAAGCCCCGATCTTGTACGATAGATACTGCAACGATACGATGGTTCCTTTTCACTTCTTGCGCGACGCCTGAACAATCTTGACAATCGACTCCACCACGCTCGGGTCAGATAGCTACATTCGCTGTCAGTACGCTTTCGGATGGTTCTACAATGGAACCGTTACTCACGGTCGAGATATCTCCAAGGGAATCTTCTTCTCCGGACAAGATCTTACGTAGAATACGTCTCATGATCTTGCCCGACCGAGTCTTGGGGAGATCATCCACAACAAACACAGCCTTGGGAGCGGCAAAAGGTCCGATGGATTTCCGAACCTGAGAGATGAGATCTTTGCGGACCTGGTCACTCGTCTCATTGCCCTCCTTGAGTGAGACGAAGGCGTTCACAGCCTGGCCTGTAAGCTCGTCGTTAATGCCAACGACTGCAGCTTCGGCAACTTGGTCTAAGACATCTTCAGTGTTGTACTCTCACCACTGGTGCCTGTAATACTTACGATGTTCAATGAGAGCCGCCTCGATTTCTGCCGTTGACAATCTGTGACCAGAGACATTGACCACGTCATCGACACGACCTCGGATCCAGTAGTAGCCCTCATGATCACGGCCAGCACCATCTCCCGTGAACTGCTTTCCGTCAGGAGCTGCACCGGAAGGTTGTTAGTGGTACTCACGTAGTACCCGGGGTAAACATTCAAGTAAGTGTCCATATATCTCTTGTGTGCACCCCAAACCGTGCGAGCCATGCTAGGCCACGGCTTCTTGATCGCCAAAACGCCCTCTACATCGTTTCCATGGATCTCTTCACCAGAGACAGGGTCGATGATAGCGGGTTCAATACCGAAAAAGGGCAAAGATGCGCTTCCGGGCTTCGTGGGTGTTACTCCTCCGAGCGGTGTGATTATATGTGAGCCAGTCTCGGTTTGCCAGTATGTCTACAGATTGCATTAGTCCGATCAAAGATCTAGGAGGGTTTGCCATCAACGTACGTCCACAACGTGAGCTTCCTCCTTTCCCACAATCTCAAAATACCATTTCCATATCTCAGCAGCTATAGGTTCACCAACGGATCCAAGGATGCGAAGATGCTTCATCGGATGCTTCGTATGCGAGTCACCGGCCCGCTTCAGTAGCCTTAGTGCAGTAGGAGCCACATAAAACTGAGTGACTTGGTGCTTATCAACGACCTCCCAGTAGCGGGAGAAACTGGGGTAAGCCGGGGTTCCTTCAAAGACAACAGTAGCTACCCCAAGCACAAGCGGTGCATACACCACGTATGTGTGTCCAGTGATCCAGCCAACATCACCGGCGCAGAAGAACTTGTCGTTCGGATGGATGTCGAAGACGTATTTCCCAGTCGCTGCTGCTCCTAGTAGGTAGCCACCTGTGGTATGCATCACACCCTTCGGCTTTCCAGTGGATCCAGATGTATAAAGCAGGAAAAGCGGGTCTTCAGAGTTCATCGGCTCCGGCGCGATGTAATTTGGGTATTTCTCCGCCTCCTCGTGCCACCACCAATCCCGGTTCTTGGTCCATGGCACATCGGCACCGGTACGTTTGAAGACCAGACAATGAGTGACATCTGGACACTGACTCAAAGCGTCGTCGACAATCTTCTTTGTTCCAATTACTTTACCACCTCGCTTACCCTCATCGCTGGTAATGACTACTTTCGACTGAGCATCGATTACACGGTCTCGTAGAGATCCCGCAGAGAAACCAGCGAAGACCACAGAGTGCACAGCACCAATACGAGCACATGCAAGGAAGGCTATTAAGGCTTCGGGAATCATGGGCAAGTAAATAGCAACACTGTCGCCCTTGTTGACGCCCATTTGCTTCAGGACATAGGAGAGTCTTGAGACCTCGCGGAGAAGCTCGCCGTATGTGATGATTCGTCCCTCATTTGCTTCGTCAGCCTCGTATATGATCGCTGGCTTCTCGGGATTCTTGATGGCATGGCGGTCGACACAGTTGTACGAAGCGTTGAGCCTGCCTTCTAGGAACCATGCGTTGTCACCATGGGTAAAGGATCCTGTGTGTACCGTTTGGAAATCCCGTTCCCACGTCAGAAGATCGCGTGCCATCTTCCCCCAGAACTTGTCTGGGTCTTCAATGGACTCTTTGTAGAGCTTTTTGTACTCGTCGAGGCCGTCTAAGTGGGGTTTCGCAGGATGCTTGCTGTCCAGAGTCAGCATGGTTCTCTGACGCGTGCTTTATAGAATCCGACTACTCACTCAAACATCGGCTTGGGGATATTGTACGTATCTAAATTCTAGATTAGCGTCCAAGCTGCCACTCCAGCCTGGACCTTCTCTTACCTATATTGTGGGCCTCTGCCACCACCATGGTGGCAGGCTTCACGTCGCCTTCACTCATGATTACAATCTATTCAGGTATCGTGGGAGCTTCGGAAAATGAAAGTGTCACTCTGCGTAATCGCTGGTGTTAATGGGTCAGAAAAAGAAACGCAGTTATGGCGCTCTTGAAGGGAGAGATGTGGATTTTGCTCTCTGTGCAAGCTGTTATACTACTCAAAGAGATGGAAAGGCAATCAGTCGAACTGGGGGGGTCAATTGATGTTAATGTACATTTCGCCCAGAGATGCAGTTTCCACAGGGAACAATTCGGACTTCTGGATCTCCTTGTCTCGTGACTGAGATAGTGTTCCGGAAGGTATGATATGACACTGGTACCAGAACTCGGGCAACAACAAGGTCAGGATTATTGCCCCACCATGATTGGCGGTAATGTGGGGTAAATCGACGGCCAAAAGGATCGAAATCCCCCGTACCTAGAACGCTGTAGTTCTCTCCGCCGGCTCCGCATCCGAAGTCCAGATCATTCCGTACCTTGGTTATGAAATGGTATTCCAAATTCGCCTGCGCTGGTTTCGGAACGACTACTGTAAGGTATGGTACCCTAAGGTACCTAGGTAAGCGATACAAATGCAGGTGGTGAGGTCTCTACGAGTACCTACCTTACAAGGCACGTGTACTTTTGACTAGAACTCAACCTAGGTAGCTGAAGGTAAGGTGCTTCACGTGTGCACTCCAAGGTGCGAAGTATGCATGGCCAAGATGCTCTCTTGCTTTCGTCTTCATGTTCCACATACACCAAACAACACTGATGACATATCCAAAATTTGATTCAAAGATCTAGGTACCTAAGGTTTGATTGGCACGCTACCAGCCCCCTTGGATAAAGTGTGTTCATAATCTTTGCTCAAAAAGTTGCACTCCCTTTTTCCAGGTCTGAAGAACATTTCCTTGACCATCTAAGACAACAAAATCTGCTCTCCGCCCAGTTTCCAAAATGCCTCTGTCTGATATGTCCATAAGATCGGCTATGTTCTCTGAGGCGCAACGGACTGCTTCAGGCCAGCTACATCCGCTCCAACGCTTGAGGTTTTGCACACACTCATCAATGCTGCTACATGACCCAATCAGTGTGTCAGTCCCGTCAATGGTAACCTTGTTTCCCTGCTTTCGTTGGGGGTGGGGTATTTGCGCGTTGCCAGGATAAACCCCATCAGGCATACCCGCCATCTCAATAGAATCTGTGATGAGGATGCATTTCTCCGGGTTCGAGCGAAATGCCATCGTCAAGGTTGCAGGATGAAGATGGATGCCGTCGGCTATTAAGGAATAGAACGGAGCTTTAGATGATGAAATCAAACCTGCAAGACCTGGCAATCGATGATGGAACGGGTTCATAGCATTGAAAACATGTGTCAGGTTTCTTGCACCGGCCTCAAGGCCCGAGATGCCAGTATCAAAATCGGAGCTAGAATGTCCCAGAGAAACGGCAATGCCATGCTGCTTGGTGAGGGCTTCAATGAGTGTCATTGAGCCTTCGAGCTCCGGTGCTAGAGTGACTAGTTTGACCGCCGAAAGGGATAGGGAATCACCATAGATCCCCTCTGGACTCGAGTGAGCAGGAATCTGCATAAGGGACTCGTCTACACCAGTTAGCATAGTCACTCCAAATCCATTGAGAATGCAGGTAAGGCATACCATGGGCTCCTTTCTTCGCCGGATTCAGCCAAGGTCCTTCACAGTGTGCACCAAGTAAGTCAGCTGCCCCAGTAAAGACCTGTGGTTTCAATTCAGGCAAGACCTGGACAGTGTTCAGTAAGAATGGTTAGGGCTTTTTTAGAGTCACTGTGGGTGCTTGCCCAAGGCGTGCTATAGATAGAACAAAATCATGTCCACAGAACATGCAAGTAGATGAGCAAGTGCTGCTTCAATTGAGACACGGAACCAAGCAACTTAGTTTCAGAACAACTTGAGTCGGATTTCCTACCATTCTAGAGAAAGTAATGTCCTTGCCGGAAAAAGTTCCTACACTGGATGACGTGAAAGGTGGCCACCAATTACAGATGAAAGATTCGTTCATCGACTTTTTGTCATGTCGAAAGAACGGAGAGATGATGAAAGGATAAGGATCGATACCTTTTTGAAAACTTCAGAACTGACAGTTGGAAGGGTGACATAGAAACTTCCCACTCCTTGCGTGACAAGGTGCCGGGAAATATTCCTGAGATTCTCCTGATAGGTTTGGGAATCTTCATAACTTGTAAAATGTACTCCCAAGCAGCCATTGGTTTGTAACTCCAGGAAGCTGGGTGCCAAAAAGTAGCCGTTCAAGTCAACGGTCTTCAACGGCCCTTCTTTGGGCTCGCTGACGATCAAGCCGCTATCTAGGTCAACAAAGATGGATCGTCTTATTTCTTTCCCTCGTATACATGCTCGACCGTTGATGAAGGCCGTAGTGTTGTTCGCCATTGATGTCAAAGACTGGAGCCGAGAGACGCCGGAGGCTCGTAGATACGGTCTACGGAGTACTCCGTACGGAGTACTTTACAGTAACTTCACGAGGCACCGAGCGAGTGAACCCTGTGATGTCATTGTGCTGCTTTCCGCACTAGCGCGGCTCTGACTCGCTTTGTTTTTTTTAGATACGTTAGTCCCCTAATTACCTTACCTTACGGGCCCTCGAGATTAGCCGCAAGCAAGCTGACCTTAGGAGTCGTCAATTGGGACTTGCGGTGGTCAAGCGGGAAAGATCTGTCCAGGAGCTTGGTTGTTTCACAACTGCAGAAGTTATCCACGACGACGAAGTTATTCACAGGACTCTACCTGACCCAGGAGCCTCAGGCCTATCGCCATGGCCGACGAGCAGCAACACCATGCCCCTGGACAGCACTACAGCGGTAAGGAGACTGGAGGTTGAATGAATTACCAGTGTTGAGTTGACAGTTACACAGGGCTTAACAAGGTTCCCGACATCAAGACATTCATTCAAAATCTAGACAAAGATAAGCGTGACAGAGATCAGAGATTGGAGACTCGTCGCAAAGCAGAGCTTTCAGGCCAAAGCGATGTCACGCCACATAGAGAGACAAAGGCGGGGAAAGAAGGCTCCATGAAGATAGTTACAGACCCGACAACCGGAAATGAGGTTCAAATTGAAGACGTAAATAAGGATTTCATGAAAGCCGTCGAGGACCCTCAGCTCTCAGTACCCAATGCCAATCTCGGGAAACCAACTACTGTCAAAACTGATCCGTCACAATCAAATCCCGAATACAAACGCAATCAAGACATCACAGCGCCACCAGACCCTGTTGCGGAAGGGAGTACTTCAGATGTCCCCATCCATGGAGAGAAGACAAACATACTTTTCCACCCCACACCTTCAGTCAGCTATGAGCCGATGTTTGCATCATTGGAGATGCGAGCTGGGGGTCTCTGTATTGGGGTTTTTTTTGCAATTGTCATGCTTGGGAAGACGTTCGGAGGCTCTTTGAAAGGGTTAATTCCTACCGCTGCATGTATCGCCTCTGGCATCTGGCTTTGGATGAAGGAGGTTGTGCGAAGTGGTCGGGATATGGAATGGGCGAGCGAACAATCAAGGGGTGAAACTGCGGTAGCGAATCTTCTTCCGGAGTCTGTCGAATGGATGAATAAACTACTTGGCATTTTCTGGGGATTGATCGATCCGGACATGTTTGCCTCTGTTGCTGATACCCTTGAGGACGTGATGAGCGCATCAGTTCCTGGGGTCATTGAGAATGTCAGGGTAGCAGAGATTAACCAAGGAACGAACCCAATCCGTATTCTCAGTCTTCGCGCTTTGCCGGATACCCATGTCAAGGAGCTGAAGGATAGCATCCATGAGGAGAATAAGAAGAACAAGGATCCCCAGGAAGCTGCTGCTGACGAGGAAGGAGGTGACTACTATAATATTGAGGCATCATTTGCCTATCATGCCAAACCTAGTGGTGCAGAGGCATCTTCAAAGGCAGCCAACATGCACATGCAGCTAGTGTTCTACTTGGGAATGAAAGGGCTTTTTGGTGTCCCTCTACCAATATTTGTGGAATTGCAGGGCTTGGTTGGTACTGTGAGGATGCGGCTTCAAATGAGCCCTGAACCACCATTCCTCAAGAATCTGACGTTCACCTTGATGGGCTTACCGCAAGTCCAAGCCGGATGTATCCCCATGGTTCAGAAAGGTATCAATATCTTGAACCTGCCATTGATCTCAAACTTCGTCAATTACGCTATATCAGCTGCGGCGAGCATGTATGTGGCGCCCAAGTCCATGTCCCTAGATCTTGGCGCAATGCTCAAGGGCGACGACATTCAAAAGGAGGTCCTGGCGCTTGGGGTTATGTGGATTCGCATCCACAGAGCCCGAGGCTTGAGCAAACAAGACAGACGGGGCAGCAAGGGTGGAGGCTCTGATCCTTACATCACGCTGTCATTTTCAAAATATGGGAAACCAATGTATTGCACTCGAGTAATAACTGACGATCTTAACCCGATATGGGAGGAAACGGCCGCGTAAGTTGGCAGAGGTACCTACAACCGGTGACTTACTGACTTCAAGCAGATTACTGGTCACTCCTGCGTTGATCAAGGCCGACGAACAGCTCAGTATTGAGCTGTGGGACTCTGACCGGTCTAGCGCCGATGACATCGTAGGCAAAGTCGAACTTTCGATGCAGAAAATGATACAGCATCCCGGCAAAATGTATCCTCAAGTTTCAAAGCTCAAGGGCTTGGAGGCTGACAGTGACATGCCCGGAGAACTTCGATGGGAAGTTGGGTATTTTTCGAAGCCCAAATTCAGGCCCGCTCTTCGAACGGATGGAAAAGATCGCAACCTGCCCAAAGAACTCCAGGACAAGCCAGAACTTCAAGATGAGAAAGGTGTCTTGGATAGCAAATTTGCAGACGCGGTTGCACATACTCCACCAGATCCTCTCTGGCCCAGTGGGGTGTGCAGTGTAGTTGTTCATCAAATTGTCAATCTAGAGCTCGAAAACATTAAAGGTAGCGAAGGCAATAGGAAAGGTAGAGAGTACGAGCCAGCAGTTCCAGCTGGCGAAATCACAGAGGAAGAGAGCAAAAAGTTGCCAAGTAGCTACTGCACAATTCTTTTCAATGATCAATTGGTAGGTCAATATGCTCATTATTTCCATATCACCATTGATGTCTTATTAGGTATACCGTACTCGTGCGAAAGTTGTCAGCAGCAAACCCATTTTCAACGCCGGAACCGAAAGATTCATGAGAGACTGGAGATCTGGGATCGTCACAGTTACTGTCCGCGACCAGCGTCATAGAGAACATGACCCCATTCTAGGTGTTGTGCCTTTGAAGTTATCGGAGATTCTGTCCTCTAGCTCTCAAGTCACTCGTTGGTATCCACTTGATGGTGGCATCGTAAGTCGATGTACACAGACGATTACTCCTTCCGTGCTAATCCTATCAGGGTTTTGGTCGTGTAAGAATCTCTCTGCTGTTCCGAAGCATTGAAACTAGACTTCCACCTAATATGCTTGGATGGGATGTCGGTACCTTCGAATTCAATTGCGATCGGATTTTGGCGCTTGGCTATCGTTCCCACGCGAAGTTGAAGCTGAGGACTGGCGGCAGCGTTGGCCAGATCGGCCGAACACAATGCCGAAGCCTACCGGAAGGTGACGGCATGTTCTTCGATATTGCAAAGCAAGATGGCAAGAATAATGTGCGGCTACCTGTCAAGTACCGCTACCGATCACCTTTAGTGTTTGAATTTCATACTGCAGGGAAGAGGGGAGCTTCTGCTTATGCCACAGTCTGGCTTCATCATCTGGTGGATAATACAGATACCGCCGTCAACATCCCAATATGGACAACCAAACAAGGAGCGCGTTTGACACAGAACTATGTCACTGAGGAAAACCTCAAAGCCAAAGAGGTAACTGGCCTTGAAGACATAGAAGAAGTAGGTCGTCTACATTTCCGCTGCCAGTTTAAAGCCGGCATGGACGAAGACCACGAAAGATTTGTTGTCGATAATGATACCCGCGAGACATTCGAAACCTGGGAAGCTTGTCTCGCTGAAGGTGTTCGCGAGAGGAGAGTTTCTTCAGAACTACCTCAAAGAGTCAAAGACCTCCACGAGCAATCTCTCGTCGAAAGCCGTGACGCCCTTAAACAAGCTGACCCTGAGGAGCGCAAGAAGTGGCTTGCCAAAGATGGTCAAGACTGGAGTGGTGCCTTCAATGAGGATCCGAAAGCATATATGGATTCTGCTGGTCGCAAGCGAGCCGAGCCTGGCGTTGAAAGACCTGTTCATGACCGTTTCGATCCAAGCGACGACGACGAAAATATCGAAGGGAGCTACGAGAGCGATTCCAGCTCCGAAGCTGACCTAGGCGTCCAGGACCAAACCAGCACAGAAGGTAGCGCGAAAAACATGAGTGGCGCTGCGGAAAACGGGCAATTACAGAATGGAAAAGGTGCGAAGGACGAGAAGGCTACAGAGATAGTGAACAAGAAGACTGAGAAGAGAAAAAACCGTGGGCCTCTGCAATGGAAACCAGTACGCAACCTTGCATTTGCGAAAGACGGGGCTAAGTTCACGGTTAAAAAGATGAAGAATAAGCTGACTGGGGGCTTGAGTGGACGAGAGCCAGACGTGGAGACCGAGACATAAGGACGACGTGGCGTTCCTGGTAGGCCTCGTGTTTTTAGTATCAGCGATCGCAAGTTGCCATCTTGCCTTTGTAGGCCATTATTCTTTCTATTCTTCCGCGTTAGTGATATCACAGTCAGTACATCATCATTCGAAGAGCAGCAGTGGCAACAACTCATCTTTCTTACGTTGCAGTGAAGCGTTAGTGCCTAGTATTCTTCGTTTCTTGTACTACTATTCAAGGTCAGTGTTAACTTCATGAGACCCTCTAAATCGATTCAGTAGAACTACTGAGGTAGAAACAGCATTATGGTAACAATATTCTTCATTGATATGATGGCAAAGATTCCGGCCTTACACACTCTAACAAAGTATGCTGTAAACTTGACGATATCGACTTGTAAAGAGTACAGCCCGTAGACTATAGGAATCGAACCCCTTTTTAGGCCATGGACGACTGTACCTGGTAGGATATTTCCGTAGGGCTGGTCCCAGGTTAAAGTGCAAGGCACGTGACCTTTAACCGCATAGTAAGAAACCTTACAACCTAAATTATCACCAAACATTCGAGGTTTATTGACCTTCAAACCCATTGGGCCGAAGCCCGCAATGGTCAACATCATACAGCGTATGAGGAAGCTAAAAGCTGTAAGTCCCCCGCCAGCAAAGTCACCTCAATCCGCATTAATATAATCCTCACAGGTAGTACGTTTGCGATTGCCCATTTCGAGACCAGGCGCACTCTAACACTTATCTCCTAGCTCTTCGACATAAGATTCGGTCCTGGTGCCGCTGTACTCCCTCCTTCCGTCACAAGATTGCACCTCGACTTCGCCTTCAAAAATGACGGCGGTCATTTTGGTGGCCGCAAGTTCTGGCGAATGTACCTCCCAAGACTCAAATACTATAATCCCGGCGTATCGATGACAGTTGTTCGCTCTCGTGACATACAAGCCAAAGATGGCTCCGCTACGCTCACAATTTTCTTCGACGAACCCTCCGTCGGAACCTCTGCCGTCACTTCTACGAGTACAACAACAGCTTCAGCGGAGGCACTAGCAGCAGATTTTCCTGGGAGGACTGAAGTTATAGACATGAAGCACAAGCACGAATCGGAAATATTGAAGCAAGTTATGGAGTTAACCCAGGCAACGCCAGTTAAGGCGACGCCAGAGGAGGAGGCGGAGATGCAGGCATTAGACGAACAGAAGAAGAAAAGCACACAGGATATGTTAAGGAGTACAAAGTTGAACGAACAGAAGGAGCAGGAGGAGGCGTTGTTGGAGCAGGCAAGGGGGGTAATGGCGACATAAGAGGTGGATTGATTTGGGGGAAGGTTTACTGTTTATAGGACTTGCATGACCGGCGCTGTAATACATATTGCATGGGAAGGTTGAGAATGTAGAATAGGCCATCAGGTTTGATTCAAGACCCCTATTATATTGGGTTAATATATCACCACAACATCATTTCAAAGAAGCGTCAAACATCACGCTCACACTGCCCCATTGCTTCGCTGTTTCCCGTAAGCCACAACCGCCCACGCTACCCATTTCTCCAAGAAACCCTACTGATCCAAGCGCGTGGGAAACGTTCCCTTTTCTAATCCCCCGTTAGCTCATCTGTATATCGGGATTTGGGGGATGAATATCGTACCTCGCTGTTCATCCCATCGTTGACACCAGGCACTCGGGCATAAAGATCGGTACGCCAAGAAGAACTGGAAAGCATAAATTAGGTAGCCTTTCTCGATAACAAAGGTCGAAGCAGATTGGGCACTGTGCGGCGTACCTGACGGCATGGGGCAAAGTCCTCGCCCTTCGCGAGGATGCACTTGTGATAGTCGACATAGTTTTGCCAGCAGTGCTTTGTTCTGTATTTTCATAAGTCCGGGATAGCAAGCATCGGGGGTTCGTGGGCGCATTTACTGGTTTTGGTTGGGAAACCTAGCATCAAAGCCTGGCACATAGAGTACTGATTAGTCCGGTCCTAGCACTTGCGGCACGCCTTTCTTGGATGGACTCGTGGATGGCCATGGCGCAGGACCCAATGGCCTTGGAGGTCGATAAACGTCGGGTTAGATTGGGCTTTACATACCGGCTTGATGCCGCACTGTGATTAGCTGTTGTGATCAAAGTCCACTCAAGCCGGAGGCGTACCTGTAACAAACTTGAAGGGCTTGGTCACGTATTCGTCGTCTGACATTCTGTCCTTGGATGGAGAATCTCGGAAGTCCGAAAATATGGCTTTGAAGTAATTGGAGGAAAGATGGGCTTTCTGCACAGGAAGGTTGTATATATGAGTAGTGGATCCCAGGTGAGAGCATCATAGAGCTAATAGATAGAAGTGAAGTGGAAGTACGGCGACCAGTTTCCTATGAATCGCAATGGTCTAATAAACCACTTCCGGCCCTGACGCAACAACCCATTGCAATCGACAGCAGCGCCAACTCACTGAGATGTATCCTACACGCGCTCTACAGATGCGGCCTACACCGTTTTTGATGAGGCCACAGCCGGTAAGCACTACTGGTCTTGTCTGTTGGAATGACTCTCGCTAATGTCTTTCAGAAAGAAGAGCACAGTGGTATGCCCCACATTGTGAAAGATGATTGACAAGCTTTGAGAAGAACTGCTACGCTTTGGGCTAGGATCCAATTGGAAATGTATAGCTGATGGAGCTCGTTGGCAGCACATACTATTTCACAACGCCTACGAACGCTCAAGAAAATTCCGCCGGAACTGATTCCTCTGGGTAAATGACCCACCTCAACTTGGCAAACCTTCGAAACACTCACTAACTCATCAACCACTAATACAGGAGTCGTACTTGGGTGAGTTGCTTAGGTACTAACACCCAGCAATAGCTGATGCATATCCAGTATCGCGGTAGGCGCAGCTTTCTACAGCATGGGCAACAAGCTGTTCTCCGACAAAACACTGCGCCTTACGAAGTCGAAGCGATCGGATACCTTCAAATAGGTGCTCTGGAGGCTAAGACTGGAGCATGGTGCGCATAAACAAGAACTATAGCAGGGATGGGAACCTCGAAAGCTGGAGGTGATGAGCTTGTTCCAAGAATGTATCTTCTCGATTGAGTTTTTAAAAGGCGCGAGCGTGTACATATGAAAATTGTACCCTAAGTTTTCGAGTTGCTGGTCCTGGACTCCAGAAATAGTAGATCTCGTGGGCACGGCTCAGTGAAAAGCGGGCTATTCAAGCATATAATCTGGCTATCAAGCCAGCTGAGGTCCCGCAACGTCTAACCCTTCGAGCCCTTGCATTGGATCCTCTGGTCTGGCATCCATAGCATGCCTTCCCTTCTCCGCAGCTAATCTGTCTTCATCACTCACTGCATGCTTGGCCAGCCAACCCTCCTATCGTTAGATCTTTAATCAGTAGACGTAATCTTCACGTTTAGTATTGATTAGAAAATATGGATATCTTACCTGTTCCCACACGGCCGTCTTACTACCCAAACCCTCATTGCTGTCCTTCTGCGGCTTCGCTGCTGCAACCTTGATGACTCGGCCAAAAAGCTCGCTTTGATCCATGTTGTCAATTGCTTCCTTTGCATCGCCTGGGATCTCGAATTCGACGTAGCCAAATCCTCGATGGGGATCTGTTGACGAGGGAAGGTCGGGTTTTGGTATTGTAACCTCTACGATTTCTCCAAACGGTAGGAATGCATCCGTCAAGATTCTTTCATTTACTGTGTTTTCGAGGCCGCCAACATAGACGGTAGCTTTAAGGCGAGCCTGGGAAGGTTAGTTGTCTTCACCGTGTTCGCAGTAGAGGGGGGGGACAAACAGCATCCGTCATGGCTTGAGTACGCGAATTGGGAGGACAGCATGTAGGGGATTTTTCCAACAATACTCCAGGATTCAGTGATTAAATCTTCACCTGCTCGATTGAGGAAATATCAAAGAGTTTGGTCAGCAGCCTTAAGGCGCTTAGACTCTGATCATACAATATAGATTTATTTGAAGCTAATTCAAGGCTTTCCGATTCAATTCTACCCCTTGGTTGGTGGTGCAATAAATGCTGTATCTTCATGTGTGCGTATCATTCTTGGAATAGAGTCTTACAGAGGCACTCATGTATGAAGGAAGAACCTTGAGATCATTCTTTCATGTAGCAAGTGCCCCAGTGAACAATACCTGTATAAATCACATGATTATCGGCGGAAATGACGCCGCTGATGGAGACTCAGTTAGCCGAGGACAGCTTGCATACACGAATCTAAACCAACATTTCCATACCTTACCTGAGCTCTCCAATTCCACTAGATTCTTCAAGGGAGTCTCACGCCTCAATTGATACCCACGGTCAAACATCAGAGGTTCTACACTGTCTGTACTACTCCCTGACCGCTGCTTTAGTGCATAAGCAAAGTCTGGCACATCACGGATTTGCTATTAAGGCAACCTAGTGGGCACAATGGTCAGATTACGAGAGATTCCAAGGACAGCTACTTTCGCCTGGTCGCCCGGCACAGCTTCTCCGTTTCTAGCGACTGGTACAAGGGCAGGAGCAGTTGATGCCGATTTCTCGAACGACACACAGCTTGAGCTGTGGGATCTGGACCTTGACAATACTCAAAAAGGCAATGAGCTAAGGCCAGCAGCAAGCATAGATACCGACTCACGGCAAGTAGCGTTTCTTCAACAACATAATACATAGTACCCTTCGTCGAAGCCCTACTGATAGCGGTGGATTGGCGCAGATTCCACGATATTGCATGGGTACGAGAAAATAACGAATTTCCGAAGGGAGTAATTGCTGGCGCATTGGAGAATGGATCATTGGATCTATGGAATGCTCACAAGCTTCTGAATGGAGATGGGTAAGGCAATCAACAACCAGTAAATATATACTTCGTCTGAATCGCCTAGGGATGCGTTCATGTCACGTACTACGAAGCATAGCGGCGCAATCAAGACGCTCCAGTTCAACCCCTTTCGGGCAGAACTATTAGCCACAGCGGGTGCTAAAGGTGAGCTGTTCATTTCGGATCTGAATAACGTTGGAAACCCTTTCCGTATGGGGAATTCTGTAGCAAGGGCCGACGACTTTGAATGCCTCGATTGGAATAAGAATGTTCCACATATAATGGTTACGGGCAGCAGCGGCGGATTTGTCACAGTCTGGGATGTCAAAACGAAGAAAGAGAGCCTCACCTTGAACAACTTAGGCAGAAAGGCAGTCAGTGCTGTGGCTTGGGACCCAAACAAACACACCAGGTTGATCACTGCAATACCCCACGATACCGACCCACTCATTCTTGTCTGGGATCTTCGGAATACAAACGCCCCAGAACGGATCCTTAAGGGACATGACGGAGGCGTGCTTTCAGTTTCATGGTGTCAACAAGATAATGATCTGCTATTGTCTTGTGGAAAGGACAACAGAACAATCTGTTGGAATCCGCAAACAGGAGAGTCTTACGGTGATTTCCCTGTTGTCACCAATTGGACCTTTCAGACCAGATGGAACCCTCAGAACCCCGGTATCCTGGCCACAGCTTCCTTCGATGGCAAGATTGCTGTGCAATCAATTCAGAGCACAAATGCGGAGTCAGCTCAGACAGCTGTAGGTCAGACCCAGGCTGGGGATGATGAAGATTTTTTCAACAAAGCCCAGTCGCAGCCTCAAGGAGCATCTTTCAGTCTAAAGAAAGCCCCTAGATGGTTAGAGAGACCTTGTGGTGCGTCATTCGCGTTCGGTGGCAAGGTCGTCAGCTTTAATACGGGTGGGGCGTCGGGAACGCACAGACACTCGAAAATACGTATATCGGCTTTTGCTGTCGATGCTGAGGTTGGCACGTCTACAGAGACATTTGAGAATGCATTGAAGCGGAATGACTTACCGAGCATTTGTGAGAGCAGGATCAACGAATCCACTTCAACCGAGGATAAAGCCGACTGGAGAGTTATAAAGACTCTCTCGTCGGCTAATCCGAGAAAGGACCTAATCGAATATCTCGGGTTTTCGAGCAATGAAGATGAGGCAGCGGACGGGATTTCGAAATTGGAGGTCAACGGAGACGACAATAGTGAATCCACTACATCGCAACCCAGCGAATCAGTAGCGACGAAATCGAATCGATTATCTGCCTTCTTCGATAATGCTGACGGCGACAGCTTTCTGGCTGATCTTGCGGCCACCAAGGGTGCCAAAACTAATAGCCCTTTCCAGGTTTACACAGGCCAGGAATCTGAGGCGGATAGAAGGATCACGCATGCGCTTCTACTAGGACAATTTGAAAAAGCTTTGGATGTCTGCTTGCAAGAGGGCAGACTGTCTGATGCATTCATGATTGCTATCTGTGGGGGCCAAAAGTGTATTGATAAAGCACAAAAGTCTTATTTCAACAAGAAAGAAGGAGGCCCAAACTACTTACGATTGTTGGCGTCTGTGGTAGGGAAGAACTTATGGGATGTAGTATACAATGCCGATTTGGAAAGCTGGAAAGAGGTGATGGCCATACTTTGCACATATGCCAGTTCGGAAGAGTTTCCAGATCTCTGCGAGGCTCTTGGAGACCGCTTGGAAGAGCAAATGAAGGCGAACAGAGACTCGAGCCTCCGAAAAGACGCATCTTTCAGCTATCTCGCGGGCTCGAAATTAGAGAAGGTTGTTGCAATCTGGATTGCAGAGTTGGAAGAAAACGAGAAGTCCGGACAGCAAGACCTTGGTAGCGACTCTACGTTCTCTGTTCATGCGCGTTCGTTACAGAGCTTCATTGAGAAAGTCACCGTTTTCCGTGAAGTCACCAAATTCCAAGACAATGATAGGCGTGCTACTTCAGGGTGGAAATTGGCCGCATTGTACGATAAGTATACCGAGTATGCCGATATCGTCGCTTCACATGGGCAGCTGCAGATCGCTGAGAGGTATCTCGACTTACTCCCTGATTCGTACCCAGCAGCCGAAGTCGCTAGGAACAGGATAAAGCAAGCTACAAGAAAAGCAACTGAGCCGACAGCCAGACAACCTGCAAACGCTGGTAGAGGAACACAGCGAGCACTGCCTGCTGTTGCCGGTCTCCAGAGCCAGCAGAGTCCCGCGAAAACTCCAGCGACCTCTCAAGCCAATCCATATGCACCGTCTGCTCCGAGTCAACCGCAGAACCCTTACGCGCCAAGTAACGGGACTCATGGCGCTTCTGTATATCCTGCCCCTGGTGGATACCAGCGACCCCAGCAATTCCAACAGCAGCCACGACAACAGCCTAGCATGCCTCCGCCTCCGACATATGGAGCACCGTATCAGAATCCCAGTTTGGGTCCCCCTCCGCGTAACCTCAACGCTTCACCTTCTATCCCACCTCCGTCCAAGGCTCAGAACATGAGTAATTGGAACGATATTCCAGATAGTTTTGTCAAACCTCCTACATCACGCAAAGGCACGCCTAGTACTGCTCCACCCGTCATCAATCCCGCTTATGGATACCAAGGTGCAATGGCGTCCCCACCGGTTTCTGGTCCACCGCTTGGAGCTCCACCGAAGTCGACGCCTCCGCTTGGCCCTCCACCCAGAGGTCCAGCAGGCCAACCTCCTAGGATGAAATCTCCATCTACTAACATGCCCCCATCATATCAGCAATCTGAAAGGCCTTCCTCGTCTGCTGCAAACGTATATGCACCACAGCAGCCCGCATCGCAGCTTGGTTCTATTCAACAACAGGCACAGATAACACGGGGCCCCTCGCCCTACAACGCTCCACCCTCTGCTCCACCACCCAGCAACCGTTATGCACCGGCACCGACGGCACAATCGACTGCTCCACCGGCTCAAACAGAGCATCCATTGAATCGGCAAGGCCCGCCACCTCCAAATCCGTACGCGCAACAACAGAATTACGCACCTCAACATCAGAGCGCAAGTACAATGTCCCCACCTCCTGGTCCACCTCAACGGCCCTCTGCACCTCCCACAGGACCGCCTCAAGCGCCAACGCAAGGCTCAAGGCCTGGGACTGCCCAGTCGCAGCGGGGCAAAACTCCTGTGCCTCCCAAGTACCCGCCTGGTGACCGAACCCACATCCCAGCAAATGGAAGATCCGTATTCGAAATCTTGAACGGCGACATGCAACGCGTCAAAGCAAAAGCGCCTTCGTCGTTCAAGGCACAGGTCATTGATACAGAGAAGAGACTGAACATTTTGTTTGACCATCTGAACAATGAAGACCTTCTCAAGGAAGATACTATCTCAAGCATGGTGGGGTTGGCTCAGGCTCTCCAAGCACGGGATTACGAGCAGGCGCAGGCGATTCATGTGGAGGTTATGACGAACAAGACAGAGGAATGTGGCAACTGGATGGTAAGAGCTCCACGTCTTCAATGTGACCATCAGACTAATCACAACATACAGGTCGGGGTCAAGCGACTTATTGGTATGAGTAGAGCAACACCGTAAGCGCACAAAGGGGAAAAATTGTCGTTTCGAGCGTTTGCACACCCTCAAGCGATTAGTCTCATAGCGTAGAGTAGCTGATCGCATGTACCACCATTTGACATATTCCTACTGTACTTACCTTAACACTCTCATCCAAGTGCTCGGACCACGCTAGAGATAAAGGCTTGGCAGCCTTACAAGACAAGGAAGACTACCACTCACTTCACGTCTAAAGGACATCTGTAATTATCATTCGCACATCATCATACCTTGTGAACTATGGCCTCCCGGATTGTCAATGTCCTCCTCACGTCCTTTCCTGGCCTTGGCTTACCAGCTACTCTATCCCTCCCAGTCGCCGCCTCAGCGCCCATTGCAGACCTCACAGCGCAACTCACCGGTCGCCTTCCAAGTCTGGAAAGTCGTCTAATATTTACGACCACATCGAACACGGAAATTACTCAGTCATCATTGGCTCCTGTCTCCTCGCTGCTTTCTAGTGACAATGACACCTTCCTACCTCTTCGCCTTTCAGTCCCGCTGTGTGGTGGAAAGGGGGGCTTCGGTTCGCAGCTACGTGCGGCTGGTGGTCGCATGTCCTCACGCCGTAAGAAGAACCAAGGCGAAAACAATAGCTCTAATCGCAATCTCGATGGCCGGCGTTTACGAACGGTTGCTGAGGCAAAGGCGCTCGCGGAGTATCTGGCGCTCAAGCCAGAAATGGAGAAGAAGGAAAAGGAAGCGCGGCGCAAGCGATGGGAACAAGTTGTGCAACTGGCCGAGAAGAGGGAAGACGAGATCCGAAACGGGTCAAAGGGGCGGGTAGATGGGAAGTGGATGGAGGACAGAGAGGAGGCTGGCGAGCGGGCACGTGAGGCCGTTAAGGCGGCGATGAAGTCGGGAGATTATCATGATAAACTAAGGCACACATCAAGTGGCAACTCTGGGGGTGCTTCTGCTGAGTCGAGTGAGGGAAGTGAAGACGACAACATGGAGGAACCCAGTTCCAGCTCAAGCAAGATGGCGTCAACACCTAAATCCACTGCCACCTCTGCGACACCTGCCCGTTCTTACTATGGTTTTGATGAGGACGACGAGTTCATGAGTGAAGACGACGAAGAGGAACCGGAAGAGGAAGGAGACCATGGTAAAACTACGGACAAATTCGAGCTCGGTAAGGCAGGCAAAGGGAAGGGAAAGGCATGATCCAGACGAAGCTTTGGTGTCACTTTTAGCGAAGGTGTTATTAGGAGTCCGATACCAGTCTATGAATACGTGAACGACGCCTGATCTAAGAAGAGTGTATCCCACGTCACAAATTTCTCCGCGGCGATTTCGCCGATCAAGTACACCACAGACTGTGTTTTCTTACTGTTTGTACAGTCAGATGCACGAACCCAAAATGCTGACTTTGGCGTTATCGATGCAACACTCATGTCAACTACACGAAGACCCTCAAGACCTACAATGCGAAAGTCCTTGTCAATGCAGGTATCGCTTTCTTCGGGTCTTCCCATCTTTACAGTACAACACATGTAACATGAGCTGAACAAAGCGATCTTGACATAGTCCTGTTGGCATTCTATTAGCTTGAGTAATAGGTGGCTTTCTGTTAGTGTAGCAGCTGAGCAAGAGGATATGCGATGACAGGAAACTCAACGGCTCACCAGAATACCCTCGTCGGATTTACTTTTGGGTGCGCCAACAAGCCTAACAGTGTCCAATATTCGCCGCTTATCTTGTTCGACTCGACGACATCCGGTGTAGACCCACGCAGAATCAAAACTTCCCAAGTAGCAGCTATGTAACAGGAAGGTACGTCCGTCAAGATGGTAGGCCTACGTCAATTCTCTCTGAGTTGCAGCTCACTTCTACTTTGCAACCTCCTTTCGTTAGATTATGTCAATTGGTAGCACAATGTACTGTACGCAACTGCGAGCAGAGCTAGAAAAAGTTTAAACCTCCCGTTGAGTGACAAAGGCTGTACAAGACAAGGTAGTTTGAAACAAGAGCAGCTTAAGCAGTGCATATGTTCGATAGATGTTGCCGAAGAATGTAACAGAAGATGGCCTAATCCCCTATTATTGATAGTCTGTTGACCTTTTTTTTGCGTAGCTCGTCAGTCACTACCAAGGAAACAAATCAAGCAGAATGAAAATAGCAAGCTTGGACCCGTCTGTATATCGACCGCCTAGGCTCCATGTCACCAGAGACGTCAGTACATCTCTTCTCCGATCCGTCGCCACCGATGGAGGTAGCTTAAGCGTGGTGTCTTCATTTCAGTATGGAGAGGGGCCCCGAAGGAAGGGGCATTATACCTCCTTTGAAAGCCCTCGGCTATCTGTCAGTATTCTTCACTGGCAGGTTTGACCAGCATTGCTATTGCGGTTTTGGCTCAGTAACATAAGTACCGTAAGGTACTTCTGTGTGGTAGGGTAGAGAGTGAATTCACGGATATTCGAATCCACCTAACCTTAAGCCTCCCCTATCTTCACTTCATTCGCTTCCATCTCATAGTACTCGCTGACGTAGTCGTCGGATCAGCTCTCTTTTTTTCGAATTTTTACCACGTCTGAGGAGACTGCTGAAGATCTCTCAATCCGTCATTGCAAAATGCGCTTCCCCTGCACTCTTCTCTACTTCTTAAGTCGGGAACTCTCCTTCAGGGCCTGCGTTATTGACCACTGCGAATTTTTCGAGAGTCATGAACCATGCAGCTTTCAAGAGTTTGATACAGAGTCGCTTCCGATGCCGAGATTCCCCAGCTAAGGCGAACCGGTTCGTAAAGGCTAGTAAGGGTAGCATTGAGAAGCTCCTGTCTACCAAATGTGACGACCAGATAGCATCGAAAGAGGCCGTTATCACTCTACGGGACACGAAATGAAGACCCCGTAGACAATATCACCATACCCTGTGGTTGAATCGATTGCAAGCCTACCGCGCAGAGACGTTGCGAGTGAAGTAAGCCTTCGCTCTTCTGCTCGGTTTTTCAAACCAGTCTCATTACCGACACACCTCTATAGTATTCCAGATGCCGTCCCTATCCTGAATGTCAAACGGTATAGCCTCGTTAGTCTTGTAAAGGATGGAAATCTAACACGAGAGCCTATCCGTGTCAAGCAGTGGATAGGTGTCATACTCGTGCGACTGATGGCAGTTACTATAATGGAAGAAGCATTGAAAGAAGGAACGTACTCTTGGGATGCCACTATTCATAAAGTCCTTGCACTACTCCTTTTATTGTCGTTGCAATGTCGTGTCGGAGACATTGCAAGAACTCGACGGGCAGCCACTGCCATTTTTGACATACGGCAATGTATGGATCAAATTGGTTGGTGGTTCAATAACTTGGAGAAATTGGTGGCCAGAGTGGTCATAAGAAATGAGAAGTATCGTAAGTATGTCAATCGCTCTACTGTTTTACAACCATAACAGTATGACAGACAGAGACTAACAGAAGTCTACGTAAAAACGATCCATCTCGCAATCGAATGGTAAAATTGACGAGTCAGGCAAAGGCAGAGAATAACGTACTGGATCCGATCAAGTTCATATTGGTATTGGCTCTGCGGACCGGGAACTTGATGGCCAGCTCAATCGAGGAAGAACTATCCGATACCGCTCTGAGAAGTGGCAAAACAATGCATAGTGAAAGACCCATGCTGGCTCCGTTCTCCGGTAGAGGCCTGCTCCTCCCGTAGAATGTCAACAAAGTTGCCGACACGTCGCACTTGTCGACCATTCTAGCCAGGGCGGCTCAGACCGCAGGACTGTTGGCCAAGGTCACCATTCATGACCTGCGCAGAGACGCAGCTAGAGACGTTGCTAATTTCAAGGATAGACAAAGTGGTGCGGCTAGTTGGGAAGTCGCACAGTCTTAGGTCATTCCAGAAAGGCTTTTGAAGAGGGGACTATGGATGATTATGTTGGGGATAACCAAGCCGATTATTGGTCATTTCACAATGGTTTTAAATAGCCGACGCTAGAAATGAAGCTACTGGAAACCTGACATCCAAAGATATTGATCAGTTGTGTGTGGAGAAGGGGTTCGATGCATCGTCTTTATCAAAACGTTCGGTGGTTGCAAGGGGTTTCAAAAGGTCCCATTACGCTGCATGAATGCAGGAGCAATTAAACAGCTCTTCCACGACTACGGAAGGTATACTTGTCTCCTTGAGTCGTTTTAACTCTTGACTGACTTTATGCACGCATTCATAAAGGGCCCACCTCCATATCAGTACGGATGTACCCACGGACTCTCCCAATGGCGGCGAAGGCAGGAAAGGAAAGCCGAGGAAATATGCTCGGAGGGAAGCTCAGAGTCCCATACAGCTCGAGAAGACCCAGAAGATCTTGATCATTATGATATACCATTTGACACTCAATTACTTGCACAGAGCGAAATAATCGAAAGAACAACCGCAGAAGCCGCCGACGAAACCTTTCCAGACGCCACCACCGAAGAAGCTCTGCTGGATGCAATTATTAAGAATCGCACAGTAAAAATCTCGGCAGTACCCCTGCTTCTGCTAGCGGGAGATTTTTGTAGCCTATTTTGCTAAGATTAACGTGGTTTACAGCCAGAGAGCCGCGTTTTCCCAAAAAAGACCATTGGAATTGACGAACGCGCTCGAGTTGCACGAGGGAGAGGCCAAAGATGAACCAAGTCTATTCATCATTGCCTGTACCAACAGCCCTGTTAGCTGCACATATTCGACCCCTTCACCAAATGCAGTGCACTGTCATAAGGTTTTCTGTGAAGTTATTACCTCAACGGACGCCCAGAAAGAGCCTACCATTGCGACCAATGCCAGGCTTCATATAGAAATAAGACGAGCCTCAATACCCTCGTCCGAATAAACCACAAGGTCAGGGAGCCCAAAGCATGCAGGAACGAGGGCAACGTCTGTGAAGATCAAAGTATATTCCAGACCTATATGGAGTACGAAGCGCACATGAACAGAGTTCATCATAATCCCAACAAGAACTATACGCCCACAAGATGCCCCGTACCCAAATGTACCACGGATACCCTTTACAGGTATCATCGGGATTTGCGGAAACAAGTACGAGGGAACCATAATCTATCTATTGAAGCAGCCCGCCCGTACTTCCCTTCCTTAAAAGCGAAGACGAAAATTACGGCCCAGGCTTGTCCTATCGAAGGCTGTTGGAACCTGAAAATCATCGGCTCAAACCCCAAGTTGCGCAAGCATCTATTATCTTGGGGTCATGACCTCACTCCCGACCAGGTCGAGGCCTGCTTAGATGACTTTGATGAACTGATTATGATTTGAAGCTATTGTATCATTATTCTGCTTGGAACCGTGCTGCTTGTTGGCTTTGATGGTATTTTTCAGATTGCTTTACTCTGATAGAATCGCTCAGCTGCTTTGATAGAACTGGACTGAGCTCGTATGCTCACTGGGCTGACACTAGGAAGCTCCCTCCTCGTATGCATACGAAAGCGATTGGCAAACGAACTCACGTGCACCACCAGGACTTCAATGATTATGTGATCGTCCAACTGAATTTATACTGGCAGTCCTCAGATAGTGGAAAGGAGAAGAGTGTGGATAGTCACCATCAAATCCCCATCTGCGATCCTCCTTGTCCGAAGCCATTCGTCACCTAGATCCTTTTCGGAAACTTCTTTCGATTCCCTGATCTCCTTCCCCCGGCTTCTGCGCACCTCTTTGACCGTCAGGCGAAGAAGGCGACTCCATTTCGCCATCCACATTGAGCCTTGTGGCGTCACCCATATCTTTATCTCTCTTCACGTTGCCATCCGTATACATATGGTCCTTCACCCAGGCATCTGGACCAGCCTCCACACTGTCATTCACATGGTTCGCCTTGCGCTTCTTCCCGTTAGACTCATGTTTTAAGCTCAGCTTCGCCTTATTTAAATGCATTCGATGTTTCGGTTCGGTACCTGCCTTCAATCCCTTGGGCGTGGTTGGGTGCCTGCTTTTTATATCAAACTAAAGACTAACATGGGAAATTAACGTACTTACCCGTGATTTGTCTCAGGAAAGAGCTGGCGTTTACTAGCTAAGTCTTTTGAATAGCCTCATGTTTATTGTGGGGGGTTATTTTCAAGTGAGGAGCATTTGCGTCAAAGGGTTTCGGTGTCATTTTCAGGTCCGTACTGATCGGAATTTTTGGTCCATTGCGGATAATGCTTTGAGATGTCTCTTAGTAGTGTCTGGACCTGTGGATACATTGGGCTCCTTGAACCTTGTTGAGCGTAAAAGTGACTTCGAAAATTGCAAAAAAGAAACTTTACCCAGTCAGTGAAAAACAGTTGGCGCACGGCATGTACCTGTGCATTAACCAACCCTCTACAGGCAACGGCAATGACAACCAAAGCCCAGAGGCCCAAGAATTATCTATCTAGTAGCACTTGGAGATCCTACCCAACTTGCTGGAGTGAAATAGCCAATTGTCGAAGTGAAATGAACAGCAACCAAATTTAACCGCTCACTTGAAATGGGGAAGCGAAGTTGCGACTGGCTTCTTTTTCGAGGCAGTCCATTAGGGGGTGCAAAAAGTTTAGCAACAACAAGCAACAATCGAACACGTCAAGCCAACCATCAGACGAAATGACAGTTTGCATATAAAACTGCAGATTGATTTATCTAATCTATTTCGTATTCTCTTTACTTAACCCTTCTTATTGCACAAGCTTTGCAATTGACCTTAATCTTCCGAGTATTCTGTTCCAGGAAAGCAAGAAGTCTAATCGTTCGTTCGTACATCTCGACGGCGACTAAATGCTGTTTACTGACTTTCGCCATACCCTGATGTCTAAAATATGGGAGCCGGTTAACGATCATTCGTTTCGACGCGGCTAAAAGGCGAAATCACAAGGAACGCTCCTTCCTTTGCTGACAGTTGTCGAATGGCTAGAGGACGCTGTGATACGATGGGTTATGTAAGCCACTGGTTGATTTTCTATGAAGATATATTAGAAGGCGCGGATCTTCAGTACGCCCTTGGTAAGTATCGCTTCTTAACAGCTATACTGAATGAGTCGAAGTAAGACAAAAACATTGTAAGGGAAGCTTCAACTTAAGAGTATGTCGATATTTCTCAGCCTATCAAACTATTCCTCAAGAACCGTAAGACTGGCTAATCGAGTAGACAGCACTAAGGTACCTTCCGTTATGTTTAATCAAGCATCTGAAGTCAAGTCCTACCTTACTAGTACTTTATATCAATAGACACTATATATAAAGCAGAGTAAACCAACTGTTACCATTCACGGCGTCCCTCGTGATCCTCTGATTCACGTACACAAGAGGTCTTATATTCATATAAGTATAGCGGTCTAACTTGTGGGCTTGAAGGGGCTTTGAACCGAACCATACCTGCCAAACAATCAGTATCCCCTGTTAGGACAAAGGTAAAGAGGTTCAGAAACGAGAGCTTTACCCTTGCGGGCACTCCTTCCCCAACGGCCCACTTCCACTCCTCATGTAGCAGATCTTGGCATCCGCACATGCCTGACTCGTACAATTCGGTGTTTTCACACTCATCTTCCCCTGAAATCCGTTGAACTTCTCCACCAGCGTCAAATCCTTGCTCATCGCCTCCGTTACCGCATGCCAGTACTTAGCATCCAGCGGACTAGATGTAGGCCAGCTGATATTATAAGCGTCACGAGTCGAATACTCGAATTCGTAGACTGGGCCTTTGGCAGTACTGTTAAGTTTGGGGAAGCTGTTGACGTCGGAATACCAGGTGTAGGCTTCATAAATTTCGAAAGAGCCAGCATCGACTTCGTACATGCGGAAACCGCTGTTGAGGTTGGTAAGGGGCGTGACGCTGGGGCCGATCCAGCCCGGGGTTTGAGCGTTGGCAGAAGTGCGAGCGGTGCCGTTATTGGAGTAATAGATCATAATCTCGTCTTCATGGGTGTGACCGAAGAAGATGTTGGCAATAACATGGGGTGAGTAGCGATCCACGATTTGGTAGAAGAGGTCGGTTGGGTTATCCAGAGGGTTCGAGCCGTCCCAGCCGGTGAGGACATGCCCGATGATCCAGACCCTCTCCTTTGCGTCTTCGGCAGCTTGAAGCTCTTGGATCAGAAAATGAAGCATGCCGGAGGGATCAGGGTTCGTTGTATTAATATAGTTGAGATAGTTGCTCCTGTAAAAAAAGTCTGTATTCAGCGTTAGTATACGAAGGCCATATTGATTTTGGACTGAGTAGGCGCCATAGTGAGTTTTTGCTTGGTCGGCCGTCGTTGAATTGATCCATCCATCATGCTGCCACAACCCTGCAACGTGATCGTAATTCCAACTTTGCTGAGTACCGAGAGGGCCAGGAAGACTATGCGGGCTGTCAATTCCCATGGGACTTGTGTCGTGATTACCAAGGGCAGCAAATATTGGCCCGCCAATGTACTCCTTGAAGAGACCAAAGACACTGGTCTCCGCATACTCTATTTTTTAATTTTGTTTATAAATTAGTATATATATGTGGGAATAGTAACATAGTCTGGTCTGTGTTCAGAAATACTTACCTGTATAAGCCCGTGACAACTGGTTTTGCGAGTCATGTGATACGAGGTCCCCGGTATAAATTGTCCATGCAATCCGAGACTTGTCTCTTTGGGTGCCTGTCAAAGGAGCAATTGCTTGTAGAACAGCCAATGCTAAGTAGTATGGCGTATCACATTTGAAAGATCCATAGAGAGGCGCAGGCAAAGAGAACTGTCCAGCTGCCAAACTAGAAGCAATTTTGGCTCTGCAGCAGAAGCTTCCGGAACAATTCGCCTCGGAGGCAACAGAATATCTGGGATCAACGTGGAAATCCGATAAGTGGAGAACCTTGACACGTTCTCCGCTGGCTTTAGGTGAGGTAGCAATGGCTGGCTTTGGTTTTGGGAAGAGCTCGGTCATGTTAAGAGGTAACGTAGTAGGCATCGGGCAGAAAGTCTTGCTTAGATCATTGCAGATATATCTGCCGTCCAGCCCGCTGACATCTGCATATGCCAATACCTGGGTCCAAATTGCACCAAAGCTTCCTGCGGCATAGTCGTCCACACACGATGCGTTCGAGGCAAACTGGTATTTCTGACAGAGACTGACCATTGCAACGGGAAGCTTTGAAGGAGCGACCTGGGCAGCAAGCTTTGCAACGCCCAATGCAGCGAGGCATTTAGAACAATTGCCACTGATACCATCGTCTCCAATAATTGCAACTATGTCAGCAACAGCACTCTGAACAATGGCCGTCCTTGCTGCGTCGGATAAGTTTGCCACGGGCTTAGGATAATAGACAGGGTCATTATCAGTCGTTGGGATGGTATTGGGATTGGTAAGGTTGAGCGGGAAGGTAATGTTAAGCACTGGATCGTACAAGGCCGGTTGAGGTTCTTGAGTCGCAAGCGGTGGGATGTAGTAAGAGGAAAAGGCTGAGGTAGGAAATCCTGCCGTCGCCGTGTAGGCTGCAGGACCAGGGATTGATTCGCGACTTTGTTGTGCCGCTCTGATCAGAGTAGATAACGACAGCAGTGCCAATTGCGTGTACATTGTGCCTCGAATGGAGATAAACCAAGGAACAAAGACAAGCTGCAATTCGGCGAAAGATGATGGAGGCCCATCTTGACGTAAGTACCTTCCTATTATATACTACTTACAAACTCCGTGCTACCTTGCGGGAGATTTTGCTTCTGCATGGATCTTCGCCAGCTGTCGAAAGTGTCGTCGAGTCGAACAGAGAAGCGGCGAATATCAGCCAATCAACAGGGCACGCTTACCGTCTTGGCACTTTGAATCTGACAGCCAGGTTACTCGTAGCCTCACCACCTTTGACTCGACTCAATGCCATCTTGATATAGGTTTTGGGTCATAAAAGTGAACCCTTCGTGAGTGGATGCTTGAGCTTTCGACTATTCCAAAGGCTTCGTTCTATTGAGCCCTTCAGTGAGGGCGAAATGGATGGCCGCCGTTACTCTAATCACCAGGGGGTGCAGAAAGTCAGTAAACAATAACCGATAGCCAAACACGCCAGGTCCACTATTGGACCAGTGACCGTTGGATTATAGACACCCGTGATTGATCCTTTCCAGACCTTCCTTTGTCCAACTCGTCTGGTTGCACAAGCTTTACAATTAAACCCGAGAAAACGATGCGTTCAGCTGCTCATCTTGATATTTCCATGGATATCGGTTATTGTTTGCTGACTTTGTGCGGCACCTGGTGTACCGATGTACTGAATGACTGATCAGGAAAATGCTCTACAGGATATGGCACTTTTGCGTACTGGGCCAATGCTGACTCTATATGTAGCTATCGATATCTTGCTGCGTTGAATCTCTTCAACAGAATGACAGAACCCTCGTTGTTCTCTTGAAGCCACCAACTGTTCTAGAAGATTTTTTCGTTCCCTACGACTACCGCGAAATGTCTTTCGATGCTCAGTCATCGGGCGGACATCTTTATGGTCGAAAGACATCCTTGCTCGGAGTATTTTCAGCCCAACCCCGGTGTATCAGCGATTCTACCATCAAGTTAGCACTCGAATCTCTTCAACATGCGAGTGAATCTACCTGAAAACAAATTTCTCGTTGCCGCTTTGCCTTTTCATCAGCCGCTGTAAAGCGCCTTGAACGCCATTCAGTCCGTTGGGAACAAGCGCATATGGCTGGCTTGTCAATCTTTTGTCGGACAATAATCGTCCGAACATTTCCGCCCAGACGAAGCCGAAGTCTTTAGCTCCATGCTCCTTATCTTCATGAACACAGCCAACCCTGATGACGAATTTAATACGCAAAAGCAACTTGGTTGGTGGAAACATACCATATCTGCTTGCATTCTGCGAACGCCTTCAAATGCTTCTTCTGCTCATCCTGGATTCCAGTCGTGAATGTGTATTTTGCCCCATCTTCCTCCACTACGCTCGAGAGGTATTTTGTGCTTGCAACACTGGGACTTGAGTCAAATACGTGGAGGCACGTCTTACCGTCCAAGGCACTTGCAAGATCTTCTGCGACTGTCGGGCTCCTGTAATCTAACACCACGTCACAGCCCACGGACTTCGCAAAGTCCGCAGAATCCCCAGCAATGCCGATAATAGGTGTTATCGTTGGGCTAAGCTTTGCCAGCTTAACGGCGAAGGCACCTACAGCGCCGGATGCACCATTAATGATCAACGGAGTAGACTTTGACTCGTTTTCCCACGGAGAAGGTAGCTGGAGTATACGGAAGAGGCCCACAGCCGCAGTATATGCTATATATTTGAACTCAGTACTGGCAGACGAGTCCATGGGAAATTGTGGGGTTGGTTACCAGCAAGAGGAATAGTTGCGGCTTCCTCAAAACTTAAAGACTCAGGAATACGAAAAGTGGTCTGCTTCTCAACTACTGCTACCTCTGCATATCCGCCATATTTCGTATTCATCTGATGAAAAGCGGCGACACGCTCCCCAACGACGAAACCAATTACATTTTTGCCAATAGCATAGACAGTACCAGCGATATCATCGCCTTGATTGAGTCTGCTGTTCTGTGAGGCAGAAATTTGGACGTGTTAGCAAGTTGTTGGTGGGTGATTCTGTTGCCATCTCCGGCGACTTACAAAGTAAGAGGGTCCCGGATGCTTCCAATCCTTTAATGGCATTAGTCTTGGGTGCGAGAAAAGAAACAATTTGGAAGTGCTATTGGACATGTGACAATTTACTTTTGGGTTTGCGCCAACCGCAATAACTTTGATTAGCAACTGGTCGTCGTTGCAAGTCCTGGGAATAAGTATAAGAGTGTATACAGAAATGGAAGGTCTATGGGACGAAAAGAGCTCACGGGTATGGGATATCTTCTATTTCTGCTCGAACCCAGGTAGGAGGATCAGATGTAACGATAACGCTTTTCATTGTGGATATTGTATGTATTTGTAGAAAAGGGTCTTAAAGCACAAGCAAAGTGGTACAGTTCTTAGCGGCACAAAACAGTAAAATATTGATCAATTTTATATCGGACTTGAACACCTTATATATAGTAGGCTCTCGAACAATAGGGCTAGAGCTTCTACTTCGTAGTCATACTCCGCTAATGCATAGTGAAGCTGACAAACGTGGAACAGTACGTTAATCCAAAGACACAGAAAGCCCTGCAAACAGGAAGGCGCAAATCAGAAGTAAGCTGCGAAGATATCTTGCGATCTTACCAGTTCTGACCATCTGCATGTCGCTATGCAGCTTCTTAGTGTACATTTAAGACATCTTTGTAACTGGGGATTAATATAGACACAGGGGAGACTGGCGTGTTTGCAACTATACTCAAAGACAGATCTGTAACCTTCTGTTGAGAGGTTGTCCAGCTTCATCAAGGACGTGGCTTGTTTTTGTTCAAGCATTCTATCTTCATCGTGGTTAAGGTATCCTTGGGGTTATATTACGAAACTTAATATCTTAGTTCCGTACAGCTAGTATGGTATCACGAGGGGAATGGATACAACACGATTTGTGATTGTGATCCCACATTTAGTCAGTTCAATGGCCACTGCTATCCGTCCCTTACCTCGTGCTCTCTACAGTCCTTCGTCGATACCCGTCTTTCTTTGCCCTTTACTCAGAAAGGTTCCACCCATTCCCTTACTTGCTCCAAATCGCAATGTTCGCCGCTCAAAGACGCAGAAGCGCGGTTATCAGCTCGAGTCTGCCAAACCGTTAACCCAGGATCTGCCAATTCCATCAAACTTACTTGCTCTACCAAGGTCGTGCCCAGGATGTGGAGCTTTTACTCAAAACGTCAACTCTGAAGGTGCTGGATTTTACAGTCCTACTCGAAGATCTGTGAAGTCGTTTGTGGCTCAACATGCTAGAGGGCAGCTTAGAGACGATGACATTTTCAAACAAGTAGTGAACCATGCTGATCAGGATATATTACAAAAGCTGGGTCTCTCCGAGCCGTTAGACGCCACAGATCGTAAGCCAAAAGTGAAATATATTTGAAGTCTACCCATGACTGACTCTTGCGAAGTGTCGAAAACCGCGGAAGATGTACCCATACCTGTGTGTAATCGCTGCCACAGTCTGCTGCATCATCACGCTGGAGTTTCCATAGTTCATCCAACAATCAAGTCTATTCAAGATATGATCTCCGAGTCCCCCTATAAATACAACCATATATATCATGTCTTAGATGCTGCAGACTTTCCTATGTCATTGGTTCCACAAATACAAAGACACCTGGAGTTGACACCGCAAAGATCACAGAACCGTAGAGCCAAGACACAAAAGTTCTATCACGGACGTATGGCAGAGATGAGCTTCGTTATCACACGATCAGATTTGTTAGCCCCGCAGAAGGAACAGGTCGATAAGCTGATGCCTTACCTCACCGAAGTTCTTCGTGACGCATTAGGACGGTCTGCGGCAGACGTCCGTCTAGGGAACTTACGATGTGTTAGCTCCAAGAGAGGATGGTGGACCAAGCAGATCAAGGATGATATTTGGAATCGAGGAGGAGGCGGGTGGATGGTTGGAAAGGTGAATGTGGGCAAAAGCAATCTGTTTGAATGCGTCTTTCCGAAAGGGCGCAATGAAGATGTTGATTTCTCGTCTCTGCGGCGCGACGCCAAAAAAGTAGTACCTGTTAATCCCGAACCCGGTCTGTCTCAAGCCCTGAAAGCTGCCTCAACTTCAGACCCGTCAATCGCTCGAACTCCCGGTGTCCGAACGGTTAAAGACCTACAAGAAGAACCCCTACTCAAAGACTCCCTCCTCCCCCCAGCTCCAATCGAAATTCCCTACCCTATCATGCCCATTGTCTCCTCTCTCCCCGGCACAACTGTTTCCCCTATCCGCCTCCTCTTCGGCAGCGGCAAAGGCGAACTGATCGATCTTCCCGGTCTTTCACGCGGTAACCTTGAGGATCACGTCTTGGACGAACACAAATCCGATCTGGTCATGCGGCACCGTGTGAAGCCTGAACAATTGGTCATAAAGCCTGGGCAATCGCTCCTGCTCGGAGGGGGCCTTGTGCGCATTACACCCATGACGCCGAATGTTATTGCTTTGGCATATCCTTTTGTGCCTCTCAAAGCACATGTGACATCTACGGAGAAGGCAATCGCGATTCAGGGCCAGGAACAACCCTCCGGCGTCCCCTCCATCGTCAAGCCAGGCGTCGGAACATCGAATGCTTCCGCTGGCTCCTTCCCTTTGAAGTGGGATGTTACCAGGCAGCGTGCCGGACCCTTGACCTCCTCCTCAGCGGGCGGCCTCCACACCAGAATTCTCCCATTCATCGTCTACTCGACTGACATCTTGATCGAGGGTTGCGGGTGGGTGGAGCTGGTAATACAGGTACGGAAAAAGGACATCGAGTCACAACAGACTGAGCATGAGGGAGGTAATGACGGACTTGCGGATACAAACTTTCCCACAGTAGAGATATTCACCCCGAATGGAAAACACGTTGGTGCTCGCCGGCCAATGAATGGCTGGCTACTTGGGGGACCGAATATCGCGCCTGCTAGCAAGAGAACCGTGAGACCTAGGAGGAGCATGAAGGGCGTGAAGAAGGCTATGAAGATGGCGAAGCGTAGTGCTCAAGGGACTTAGGCTTTCAATTTGTCTGCCATTAAGTGAGATTAAAGCCTGGTCCAACAATTGGCATTATATTAACAAAAACAGTATAGCGTAGTATAAAGGCACACCTATCCCCTATTTAAGGGAATTTCGTTTCACGTCTTCCCGTCGCTGTTAAATTTTCTTTATATTAAGATCTAAGATGAATGTCTCATTCCACGGTAAATTGCTTCCCATGTCGTTGTAATTCCAAACTAGATATTCCCAATGCAGCTCTATTACCGCCTGCGGTGACCAAGCAATAAAGAAGATGGATCATCTAAACACAGGAATGGTTGTGCGTGAAATATTGGTCTGAGATGGGGGCATTTACAAATCAGGACCCAAGTATTAGTCTATAGTGGGGATGAAAGACATGTTGTGCAAGGTCACGGAAGCTGCTCAGTCTTAGACATGTGCGACTCCGAATAGAAATCAATGAGCAGACTGCTGTTTCTTGCCACTGTGTACAGGATATCACGAGATTTATGCTGTACGAGGTCTAATAGCTCAGGTAAAAGATACAACAACATCTCATGCTCTCCCCAAGCGCTATACATACTGCGACCCGTCCATGCGCGTCGCACCCTGCGATGGCTTGCATAGATCTAGTACAACCTCAACGATCTAAGTGTGAAACCCACCTGTGGGTGATGCGGTATATCCTTCGTTCGTAAGATCGTTACTCATTGAAGGCGTTATAAGAGGTCTGCAGGACCCGATGGCTCGGTCAAGCCGAGCTGGAGACTGTTATTGGCTCTCGCCATTGCTTGACCCCGCTCTTTCCAAGCAACTTGGTGGTGCGACGTCAGACTCGTCTTTGTGATGGCTCGTCAAGATGTCATCGTCCAAGGGTCTCCAGACCCATTCTCTACGGCGCTTACGCCTTCCGTGCACCGGTGTGGCTGATCCGTCTTCTTCTTCAATGATTGCACGTCTTTCCTTTATTTCATCTTCGGTCCTCTGGCGTTTATCACTGCCGTCTGAATCCGATGAATCCGATGGCTCTTCGAGCTTCGCTGTAGGTATGATTTCCTCCAGCGGCTCGTGGAAAATGACTCTTTTGACGGGCGGGAACATTTTCCTTGGCGTCCGGGCTGACGTTGCAGAGACATGCCGCCTTGGTAATGGACTGTTGCGGAGAATGCTGCGCGCCCCTAACGGGAGAAAGTAGGGTGTTGCGATGGCAAAGGGCGACGTATGGCTCGAAGTTGACGAGGTTCCTGATGGATTGGATGAAAGCGTGGGTTGATGCTGGGGTGACGCTGCCTCGGTGCCTCTCGAAAAGGGAGAGTTTTGTGGAGGTGGGAACTCAAAAGCGTTGACATGGGTGTTGCGTATTGTTGGAGAGTCGATGGTGAAGCTGAGGTTTAGCGCTGGCTTCGACCTGTTTGGCGGCGGATGTGATGTCTGGAGGGATAACTTAGGTCGGTTGGAGGTTACAGGTCTGGCGGGTGGCATGACCGAGATCATCGTATCTGGATTCTGGTCTTGTGGTTTCGATGTCGGTTGTGGATCCTGCGATGTATGTATCGTCGAGGTCGAAGTATTCAAGCAGGGTTGTTTCGGCTGGTGGTGGAGGCGAGAGGGCAGAATAAGCATGGCGAAGGTTGCCTGGTTGGGCCTAAAGGAGAGATATATGTACTTTAAATGAGAGTATTGGGTACTATAATAATAAAGTCAAGGATAAGACGGAGCTATAATGAGCTCGAGTTGAAAGTCCGTCGGGAAGTTGGGTCAGCTCGGTGGCGGGTGTTGGAATGAACTAAAGTACTTGTGAGAATTGCTGGGAGAGACATGAGTTCATGGTTGAGTGAAGAGGAGGCCGCCTGAGCGGTTCTAGAGGTAGGGTTTGGTTGGTTGTAATTGTACGGATGTAGCGGGATGCTCTCAGTGTCGAGGTGTGGTAGGTAGGTAGGTAGGTAGGTACGGTATCATGCTTTAATGAGTGGCTCAACAACAATATCTTACCTTAAGGTAATAATGATAACAATACCTTACTTTGATAGTATTTATGAACGATGTGCAAGTTGATACGACGCTATCTCGAAGATCGACTTTGTCCAGGGCTCCAGGCTACCTATTATTACGCATAATTTACGGATTACTAGTATCCTTTTATGTACGGAGTAAACCATACCTTAAGCTAATATTAGGTACCTAAGCTAAGGCTTAGCGTGATCTCTTTGGCTGCGAGGCGTTTCTTAGACTTCCCTCGCCGTTTTTCCCGCAAAGGCTTTCCTAAAATAGCCTTTACGGAACACAACAATACCTAGGTATATACTCATTATTACCTTAGCACTTAGTAATTGGCTTCTCTTCATTATCGTAAGTCGTTGCTATCCCAGATTGACGTCATGGGAGATGGTGGGAATACTACTTCGTACCTAAGGTGCGGCGTACACAGTAGTACGAGAAACAAACCGTTGCCTCAGGACCTCAGCGTTGGGTGATTTAATTATATTAGGTTCGATTCCTAACAGCGCTGGTACAATGGTGTTGTGGTTATCTCTCAGACGTATTTTTGCAACTAAGCCCCTTCGGGATAGCTGCGCTAGACCTTTTCGGGTAAGCCGCGGCTGCCAAGCCCCTTTGGGTTAGCTGTCTTACTTGGTCTACCAGGGAGTTAATACATAGCGTGCGGGAGCAATACGTTAGTTTCTCCACGCTGCTCTAACCATTTAGATACTATGACAGCTCTGGAGACAGTATCTTACTCAACGCTTTTACATCACAATTAATCAATCGATCGATCAAGATGATTCTTTACTTAAGATGAAGCTTACTTCAAATTTTACGGAGCTTTCTCCCACCTTTTACGCCTATTCGCAAGCAATTAACTCCAGAGATGTCATAATAAATCGTTGGAGCGGCGTGAAGAATACAGCGCTTTGCTCCCGTACGCTAGAGTTTAACTCCCTGGAGGACGAGTACTCACTACTTGTACATACCTTACCTAGGTAAGGCTGCGAAGTCATCTAGAGGGTCGCTAACCCAAAGGGGCTTAGCGACGGAAACACCTCTGAGGTCCTGACTCCTGAGTCCTGAGGCAACTCCTTCCAGGTAACGGACAATACCTACTACTAGTATTACTGCGTAGTACGGAGTACATATGTACTAGCTAATACAAGATGAAATGTAACCCCACAGACTTCATATGTCAACGTTTGGTACATGTAACCTCTTCGTTGTCCCAGAACGTCCAGATACTCCTGCGTTGTAATCTGGCGTCCCTGGATTGCGTGAGCTCTTGTTATCCTTCTTCTGCTACATCACCATGAATTTTGATCCAGACTCAATATGGGCCTTACGAGGCATGATGAGAGGATAATTATACACTTTGTACGCAGCCCCCAGTCACATTCCAACTCAATTATAACTTCAGGTGCTCGAGGACTACTGACACGGTTGCTGAACTTGCAACAAGGATTACGACTGCTTTTATGCTGCCGTCTTCGAAAGAGAGAATCCCAGACTACGTTTCCTGCCACTCGCAGTACAACAGAAGCACATCATAGTCACGTGCAATTATGAAGCTCGTCGCAGAGGCCTGCATAAACTGCAGTTGGTCAAGGAGGCCAGGAAGATGTGCCCCGAGGTCATTATAGTGCTCGGTGAGGATCTGACACGCTTCCGCAATGCGTCCAAAGACAACTACAATCTGTTAAGGAGCTATGCATGGAGCAAGAAGGTGGAGCGACTAGGCTTCGATGAAGTGAGCACTTGTCGGCACTCGTCGCTGCGGCTTTTTAGAGTATATATACTAATCTATTTAGGTATTTATGGATGTCACTGACATGATTGACTATAACGTTAATCTTCTGAATCACAATGCTTTGACAGGATCCTTCTTCCACCTGGACCGCAACGATCCAATCGTTGGCTTTGGATTTGATGCGTCAGAATTTTATGGCTATACCTACCCGAAAACTTTCTCACATCTTAGAGTTCCACCAACCTCCACATCAGCGTCGTCATATGTCAGTGTTTCCGATGAGCTCTACATGCGACTTTTACTTGGCTCCCATCTCTCTCAGTATCTAAGGCATCAGCTAGAAGAGCAGAAAGGGTATACTTGCACAGTTGGTATTAGTACGAACAAGCTGATCTCTAAATTGGTGGGTAATTTGCATAAGCCTAAAGGTCAGACAACCCTGCTGCCACCGTATACCGCTACATCCGATGAGGCAGGCAGTAATGTCACCGAGTTCATTGACAACCATGACGTTGGAAAAATTCCTGGAATCGGTTTCAAGATGGCTCAGAAGATCAGAGGCTATGTACTTGGGCGCCCAGCCGCATTTGATGCAGGCTTGATTTATGGGCCAACAAGAGAGAACATTACCGTCGGAAATGTCCGTCAACATCCAAACGTCGGTCCGCAATCCCTGGAAAAGCTTCTGAGCGGTGCTGGGGCGCCTAAGGGCATTGGTACCACCGTCTGGGGTTTGCTCAATGGCACCGATAATTCGGAAGTAGCCAAGGCAAGAAACGTGCCTCAGCAAATCAGCATCGTAAGTCATTCTTTGAACATGGGTGAGAGCTTTTCCTCTAATAAGATCATCAGGAAGACAGCTATCTCAGACTGGACATGATGGATGAGGCCAGAAAAGAACTAGCGATGCTCGCAGGAAGTCTGATCAGGAGAATTCGCTTAGACCTTACATCTGGCGTAGAAGAGGATGATGGTAGATTGCTCAATGGTGAGGAAGAACAACAAGCCAGTGAAAATAACCCTGAAATATCAAGACGGTGGATCGCCTATCCTCAAACATTACGGCTTACGACCCGCCCACGCCCGCCACTTAATCCAGATGGAAGCCGCTCAAGAACTTCCAATCGTATCTCTAGATCATGCAATATGCCCTCAATGATCTTTAACCTCACCAATAACGTTGAAAGTTTAGCTGAAAAGCTAGTAGATAACACGCTTATCCCTCTATTTCGCAAACTTCACCCCGAACGGTCCGGTTGGAACTTGAGTCTAGTAAACCTGTGCGCCGCCAACATGTCTCTTGTTGCGGCTGACCACAAGGACGGGGTCGGAAGAGATATCGAGAAGATGTTCCGAAAACAAAAAGATAGACTGAGAAATTGGAAGGTTGAGGATGTGGACATTGCACTTTCTGATGGCGATACCCGCTCACAGCAAATTGAACTTTCTGCTCACACTTTAGGAGAGCATGATATCATCACCACTAGCCTTCAGAGTCACCATTACGGGTCCGAGGACGCTCGACTTTCAATACAGGAGAGCTATCACGATGATGCTTGGAATAGCGAAGACTGTACCCTTGATCTCGGCGACACATGCAAAATCTGCGGTGCAGTGATGCCGCCCTTCGCCATCATCGCGCATGAGCGTTTTCATGCTATGCCCGACTACTAGCCTCCTTGGAATCTTGAGAACTGCCTGAAGACTATTGATTGCTCGTTTCTTATTCATATCCTTCGGGATTTCAAGTGGTGTCATGTGCTATCCGAAGTGTTTACGCAGAAGCAGGCTCTTTCCAAGTTTCCAAATCGTTAACTCCGCCCTTCACATCACAAAACCTTGAACAAAGGCAAACAGATTTCAAGTTTCAAGACTACCTAGTCTACAACTCGATATTCGGCAAATGCAACTTCTGAATAACTCGACTAGCTTGGTCCCCTGTTAGCATGCTCGAAGAAAACCCCGTATTCCTTGTTTCATACGAACTTGTTCAGCGATCAATGCCCCCTACATCCCAGAATATTGCATTTACCAACTATCTCCCCACAATGGCCCTCTATCAAAATCTCGTGGTCTAGGTGTCCGATCTCCATCCCCGGATCTTGCAAATGCACCGTCCTGAGCCCGACAGCGACGACACATATGAGGCAGACGATGGAACTTAGTCTTCGCATCACATGCCTCGTTGGCTCTGTGACTTTCGCAGCTCGTGTTGCCGGCGTCGCGGATGCAGCCGCAGGAGTAAAGTATCTTATGTCTGATACACATGTTGTAGGTTCGGAGCCTGGATGCCGCCAAGGGGACGAGGATCTTGAACCACGCACCGTGATTTGGTTTTGTAATAACGCTCTTACCAAGCGGAAGGGAAGAAGTGTTCGAAGATATACTGTAGGCATTCCTCTCGTGTGAATGTCCGTAGCAGTCATCATGAGAGTTAATGTTACGGGTGAAGTGTGGACTATTACACGTTTGTGGTTGCCCTCTGCTGGTATTCAAGATGAGTGTCACAGATCTAGGGAAGAGTCTTGGGTTTGCCTCCCTCGTCAGTGGATTATCTCAAGTGTTGATAGTCATAAGAAAACGAAGGAAAGCACGAGCATTGATTGTTCCGTCCAGCAAGTTTGCTGAATCATCAAATCGACAAGTACCGTGAATCTATCCATGTCCTGAGCACCACTTCTCAATCACTCTACCTCCCCTCTCCACCAGGCCACAGCCCCCAGCACAAACACCACCGTCACAGCATCGCCGATTAGTTGTGTGAATATCCCGCTATACCGCACAGCCAACGAGGCATATGTTCTGAACGGCTCTGGCAACATCCCTAATACCATCCCCATCACCCCTGCGGAGGCTGTCTTTTCCCCTTCCAAAAACCATCTGGTGCTCTGTAGCAAAAGCTCTGCCATCGCAAACAACCAGAAGAAGTTTTTGACCGCTTCCTCCCCTTTGGCAACCCCTGCCCTCGCAATCTGCGAGCCACTAAAAGGGGTAGTCCAAACAATATAAACCCCCAACGCAGATGCCATCACTGCATGTATAATCTTCCAAATATCCCTTCGATTCTTTCCCTCCCCACTCATTTCTTGCGCTTGCCCTTGTGGCCCTGCACCTTGAGCACCCATCATAGCTGCTAACACAGGAGGCAAGCCTCCATCCCCACGTCCTTGACCGGGAGCGCCCCCTGCACCGCCGAGCATTTGCTGCAGCATGCGCATCATGGGATCTTCTTCCCCACCTGGTCCTTCTTGCGGTGGCGCAAAAGGTTTCTGTTGCTGTTGCTGCTCGTCAGGAGGGGCGCTGCGGAGTAATTGCCTGATGTCGGCTTCTGTTGGGCCATTGTTGTTTGAGCGAGGGGTGTAAGGGTGGGATGAAATATCAATTTCTTCCGGATCAGTCACATTATTAGTCGAAGAGGGGCTCCAAACAGCGTCACGTGGTTGGGAAGAAGCTATCGGCTCTGGAGGGGGCCGGCCAGAGAGGTTTGTGATTTTTTCTAATCGAGCGGAGCCTCCTGCGTTAAGTTTGGCGGCGCGGCGTTCGCGGCGGAGGCGGGCTTGTTTCTGGACTGAGGATTCTCCTGAGTCCATACTTGGAGGTTGGGTCTCTGGGTTGGACATGGTTGCGGAGTGATTGAGGGCCGGAGAGGAGGTAACGGGGTATTGTGAAGCTTGGTGGAAGTTGTTGCACGTTTCCTTGTAGGGCTGACTTGGTGAATCTGTCTAGCCGAATAGAGCTAGCTTTGGTTCGCTTACTTTCCCACACATTGTGGATTTCACGAACCTCTTCCACGATCATCACGCATTGATTAAAGCGATTCCCCGAATAGCGCAAGGAACTCGCAATCATGTACGTGGCTTACTCACACAATACCCGTGCATCAGCTAATATTCTCTCCGTAGGCTTATCCCCAAAGCCGACCGTAAGAAGATCCACGAGTACCTCTTCCGTGGTATGTTCGGGTCCAGATTGGGGCTCAGAAGCTTTTTAGATACATATACGGTGGTAGCGGACTAACTAAAGTTTAGAGGGTGTACTCGTGGCGAAGAAGGACTTCAATCTCCCCAAGCACGGCGAAATTGATACCAAGAACCTCTACGTATGCAACATTCCCCCCTCGGCCCCACAATCCACATCCCTTCCCACTAACCCCCTCAAATAGGTTGTCAAAGCCTGCCAATCCCTCACCTCACGCGGCTATCTCAAGACCCAATTCTCCTGGCAATGGTACTACTACACCCTCACGCCGGAAGGGCTCGACTACCTTCGTGAATGGCTCCACCTCCCTGCCGAAATCGTGCCGGCAACCCACATTAAGCAGCAGCGCTCACACGCTCCTCCCAAGGGTATGATGGGTGGTGATGACCGTGAGCGTCGTCCTGGTGGACGGGGAGCTCCTCGCGGGGATCGTGGGGATAGAGACGGTGGATACAGGAGACGTGACGCGGGTGATGGGAAGGAGGGAGGTGCGCCAGGAGAATTCGCTCCCACATTTCGAGGTGGGTTTGGTAGGGGACGCGGTGCTCCTCCCGCTTCTTAGGAATCGAAAATCAGAGCTGTGAATGAATATCTGTTGTGAGATTGGCTGGACGGTAGCATATCTGGTCAAGTGAGAGAAATTGCCGTTGGACGAGGGTGGCAGATGACACTGCAGATAAATTGAACAAAAAAAGACACCAATCAATTGCAACCTCTTGGCTCATATCATTGTTCTAAAACGTGGTATGCACCAACTGTCCAAACTATGGGAATCGAAAAAGATCGTGTGAAAAATCTGGAATCACAGACGCGGCTGGGGCCTACTCGACTACACATGCACACTTGTGCTGGGCTGGTTCCGTTACAAATTATCCCTCTGTGCTCTCAACCTATCGTACCGCAACACAGCACCCATCAGAACTTGAGCCCCATTGGCACAATCCTTTGGCGCACAATACTCGGCCGGATTGTGCGACACCCCATCTTTACAAGGTACGAAAATCATCGAAGTCGGAACCCTCTTGCTCGTAAAGACGCTATCGTGTCCTTCCAGCCCAGCGTGTCAGTTCCCCATCCCAATTTCACTTGGCCACGGAATGTCTCACCTGCACCAGATATCATAGCTTGCATCAAAGAAGCCGCCTTTGCCCCAAAAAGCCCCTTGGTGCTCTGCTCCACAGACCGAATACAACTTTCATCAAATTTAATGGCCGTACTCGGCGCGTCCAACATCCACTGAACAGTACATCCTCGTCCTGGAGTTCCCCCCTCGTTCAGACCACCCACATCCTCGCCCCTCGCAATCTTCTCAAAGTCGGCTTTGAGATTCTCCTCCATTCTCATCAGGCGATCATCCTCGCCAGCTCGAATATCGAGACTGAATCGTACTGTACCTGGGACCGTATTTGTGCTTCCAGGGCTCAAGGTGAGTATTCCTGTGCTTGCCAAGCAAGAATGTTTGGTTGCTAGTCTGTGGGAATGGAGGATCAGTTTGGCGGCTGCGAGCATGGCGTCGGAACGGTTGGCGAAGTCCGTATTGCCGGTGTGGCAGTCATGGCCTTTAACGGTGATGGTGTGCCAACGGTAGGATTGGACCTATGCCATCAAAAAGAGTAGGCCAACTATCGGGTTTTGGTGACTTACTCCATAGACGACGCCTATTTTCTGGCTTTGAGATTCAAGACGGGGTCCTTGTTCTATTACCATTGCGAAAATCTTTTAGCATTTCTTTTCGTATCTTACATGTCTGGCTGTCTGGCTGCATGACAGACGAGCCCTCGTTCCTGTCAAGCTCTCTATATTTTGTAGCTACCAAATCGTACCAGAATCTCATCGACTGAAGAAAGTGGTATTCCACAGCGGACGGCAGATGGCCTTCATCCATGCCCAAGACATTACTCGACATGTAGACGTATTTTGGAATGAGAAAGCCACAACAAAACATTCGTGAGGAGGGGTTAGGATGTTCTCACGTACCAATGTGCAGTTCAAAATGAGCCTAAAGCTATCAGGAACGGTATCGTCTTGGCATATGGGGACACTCACTCCTATGGGCAGTGCCTTATAACTTGCCTCCATTTCGCCCAAATATCCAATCCTCTTTAGTTCTTGCTTCACCGTTCGCTTGCCACCACCGACCTCTGGCAGATCGTGGGCCTTCTTTAACGGAATTTCGCCCGCCCAGACCCCCGAGGACATCTTGAGTGGTCCACATTAGGCGTCTCAATATTGCAGCTTGGATCCGACAGTGTTATATACCATACTAATTGGAAATCTTGCGCCTTCCTCACTGGAGCATGGTCTTAGTAAGTAAGAGATTCGCGGGTCTACAGAAAGCTTCATACTTTGTCCAATTGATCACACCCGTAGGATATTCCGTCTCCACTTTCTCCTCCTGTAATACCCTTAACATCTCTACTCCAGCACATACCCCGAGAATTCCATCCTAAGCCCGGTTAGTTCAGTTCCACCTGGCGCTCGAGCTTTGCATTTACATACGTAGCGTCCTCCAGAGGGTTGTGTATCCAGATGACTGCCGGCACATGTAGGCGGTCCTATTCGCTTCCCTGGCCTCACGGCAAATATATTTCCCATGGCATCGACTTTGACCGTGCAGCCCAGTGACTTGGTAGTATCCACGAACCAGTCTCGAGCCTGCTTGTCGGCATCAGAGAGTGAGAGCCTTGACATGCCTGTTTCGGTCTCGCCTCTACTTTGCATCAGACGAAAATCCCAAATGGAACAGTGGAGTTGCTGCGATAGCACCTAAAGATTTTCAATGCCATGAACGGAATCAATGCTTTCAATCACAGGTATTCAAATTTGAGCGGAGGAGAAATCGCCACCTACTCTCCCCATCGTTCACCCTTACCCCATTGGCAGGTGTGGTGGATGTCCGCCATGAGCCTGTCTCGATTGACCTTGAACTTCGAGAAGAACCCATCTGACTCTGAGTCGCTTGCACACCACTTCGCCGGTGGATACGAGAAATGCATTTGACTACATGGGAAAGACATTTTGAATCTTCTGAACAACCACGCTGGCGCAGCGTCCGATGCTGCCCTTGCCTTGGCCACAGCCATTGAAGCGCCCAGTCTCTGCGCTATCATGTTCAAGATTTGGATTGTTCATGTAATCGTGAGAAAGTGAATTTCTATCGTCGTCAATGAACCGCAGATTAGATTATAGCGCTAGAGTTGACCTTGGATGTCTACCAGGACGCGCTCTGGGCGGCGATGGTTAGTATCATAAATCATAAACAAACAACCACCGGCCCTCGGTAGGGAGCGTGGCGCTGGTGGCTACAAGCAACCTGGCAAAGAAAGTGGTAGTCTTGTTCACATGTTTCACTTAGAGCGTTAAAATGCTACTGTCACAACTGGTCCATTCCTAGAGGTGAGTACACCCATCACAATGGAGTCAGTCGTAGAGCATGAGCGACCTGGAGACTTCAAGACTTGGGCCTGCCTCTGAAGGGGTAATACAATCAAATTGATTATTACGGCCATACAGAAACAAGTTTTGCTCGACCGCCCATGGTTTCGGCGCTCATGCAACCCCTTTACAGCTTTCGTACCATGCTCATGCTATTACCATTCAGCGCCTCTTCTACAAGGAAGCAGGTCCCATTCAAACCGATATATGCGCATCAGATCAATTTAAGCACATGAAACGGTAATCCTCACACAGGCAATGGAGGACCTGCTGATGAGAACGCCGCATACTCCATGCATAGTCCGATCAGCCATTCGGTCATCAACATCTCAAAGAGAACGCCTGTCAGCGATGATAACTATGCGGCAAGGCTCACGGTCATACCAAACAACGCCCGGACTCTGTCATCCAACATTGAAGGTTACCGTAATCCGAACCCTTCACTCTCAATGACCGCTCTCCAGAGCTTGGTCTCAAAGACCTGACGGCTCTGGTATCTGTATATCCCTATCATATTAAAGCAGGTTCGAGCAATTGGGAACCTATCACAATCGCCGCCAAGGCATGTGATCTTGAGAACCAAGTTAGCTGCGCCCATGGCCGGAATCCGATCGCTAGACGTAATGAAGCTTAGAAGCTTCCGCTGACCTTTGAAGTCGGCGTTCGCAAACGTATCCCAAAACCAGGTGACGACAGGCTCGTCCTTGGCTTGTGTGCCATTGCCCCAGCCATCGTAGACGGCCACCGTCCGAAGTGTGGCTACGTCCAAGGGTTCGTCGGAGCCTCGTACAAGCAGCTCAATCTCCTCAGGACGAAAAAGGGAAAGCGCGTTGCCTGCGCACACGGTGAAGAAGCCACGCTTGAACGGTTCGAATTGTCGAGCGACCGCCGTGTCTAAGAGATACTTTACGTATAGGTCGACGAATTCACGTCGATTAGTGTTCGTCACCGGTCGATCGCCACCATTGGGACAAAGTGGTATAAAAGCTGGCTGACCATACCTATCGACCTGAGTAATAAAATCCCAGCAATAGGTCTCTTCCACGTCACCGTCATAGTCCAGCAGCTGTGCCAGGCCTTTGGCAAGTGATGGTCGAAACTCAGCAAGATCTTCAAGCGTGCTGCCTGCTGCCGGTCGTGAAGATGATGTTGCAGGTCCACTGTAATTTGGCGCAGATGCTAGTAGCTTTCGAAAAGCGAAAGGAGGAAATGCAACGTCGAGGATGGTCGAATTGTATATGGCGAGACCAAGCACGGCGCCGACCAAGAAGAATTGATCAGATGTCTCAAAGCTATTTGGATTAAAGTAGCAATAATGGGATTCTTCGTCGTAGGTGAAAAGCCCTGTTCATACCTATCAGTATATAAAGCTGCTACGAGGCTAATGGTTACTAACCATGCTCTGTATCAAAGACTTCTCGAACCAATAGAAGAAACCATTCTTTTCGAAGCCTGAGAGAATGTCAGTCCAGACTGTACATGTTTTCCACCCACATTAATATTTGCCCTACCCTCCTGCGTCGATTCCTTCCTCCCCCAAGAATTCTATCCGTAGCCCCTTCTTAATCTCTTCTTGGCCGATACCCACAGCCTCACTGACACCACGAAGACTGTCCTCTACCAAACAGTGACGACGCACCCTGAGTACCAGTTGTTGATTGACCGCTTTGCGGTTCATTATACTTGTGAAAAAGGCTTCCCGAGCCTTAATCTCCATCTGGCGTCGAGCATCATATTCCATGATATGTATCTTGGCCCAGATTGATAAGAACATAGGATACTGGCAGAATGAAAACTTGCCTCTTCGAGACTCCCAAGTCTCAAAATCAGCTATGAGATCCGAGTAATCCAAAAGCGTGTTGTAGAAGCTGTTCGTTGGAAGAAGTTGACTATGGCTACGAGCGCGCTGTTGAGCGACCGAAGCTGGTATCGCAGTTTCAAATAGAGAAGCCCTTGTAGCCTCATGTCCAACCTTTACAGTGCGGTTGTTCGCGGAAAAGAGGAGAGACATCACCCTCGCTGCGGCCTTAATCTGCCAATCTTCACCATATACAATTGTTTCATTGCTCTTCTCTGACAGTTTTGGCGGTCCGGTCACACCAAGGGCTGCATGCAATTGAGCCGAACTTCCTGCTCCTGGTCCAGCAATACTCGGTATTAAACCACGGTGATCAGGGTTATAACTATTGCTACGTGTCATTCCGTGCTGACGACCGAGTCTATATGTAACAAAACTCCCAACCAAATCAACAAGCTTTCTGAAGTGAGCCTCCGAAAGCCGAGAGAACCAGACAATCAAATGGTGATTGCAGTCAAGTGTTGTATTCGATAGCAAACCTAGTATACGTTTAATGATACCCGAATGTTTACCCACGCTACCAGCACTAGTTTCAGGCGGTCTCCGTGATAAAGAAGTCTTTGGTCGAGGAGCTGAACATGGCACATGCAAGGCAGTGGTCTGACAATGACCTACAGACCTTTGCATTTTGACTGATAATGTGGACACGGAATGAAAGGACTCTGGAGGGTAGAGAATGGGATTTGCAAGTAGTATGAGCAAGAAACGGCAGTCTTCTGGTTTTTTCAGAGGACGTCCAGGGCGCCGGAGGAGGCTCTCCGTTGCTTTCAGTAGAGTCTTCTGGAGGTGCAGCGATGCGTCAGTTATTTCCTCCTTAATCTTCCGCAGATCATTCGTCTCGATATTCTGGTCCACGTTTTGAGACGCACCGCTGCTTGCTTCCAATTCTTGCTGTGTGCGCTGCCAAGACTGGCCGGCCGATAGGATTACATGATACCACTCGCTGAGCTCGATCCAATTTATTCGTGCTGTTTTCAAGTTGACTCGGTCCCCTGGAGGTTCTTCAGGAAAGGTTTTTTCGTACTTGTGTGATTGATGGCGTTCGACAGGGCTTCCCCCAGTCCACCACATGCCGTTCTCGGCAAAATCGCCTACCAAAAGTGTCTTTGCATCTAGTCCAGGTAACGATTCTTCAGGGCCACGCCAGCAGTCTGACTTCGTGGGCGACGCCGTGACGTTGGCGCCTTCGCTGACCGCTCGCGCTGGCTGTGAAGGCCTGGGGGTAAGGAACGAAGCGTTGAGACAGTCGCAGGTATTAAAACATGCAAGTATGTAGTTCTCCAGCGGTCGAAACATAGCCGTTGGAGACCCAGAATCAGGCAGCCGGTCGGTTAGGGAGATATCGTTGGGCACATTGTCGGAACGCTTTATCGGCAGTAGCGGAGATTTCCTTGTCGGAGATGGCATCACATCAGTTGCGAATCTGGCGTTGGCATTGTGAGAATTATGTCCGACTGGGTTAGCAGACGAGAGCGGATGTATTGGCGTTGGTCCAGAAGTAAGCTGACACTCGCGGAATGTATCCAGCAATTCGTCGCATCCTAGCTGGCCAACCGCGGTTGAAATTGTTGGTATTCGGGCTTCTGTAGACCTAACATCCCTGTTATTATGAACTATTCGCTCCTTTGTGGTAGCAAGTGGGATTCCCTGAGAAGTTACAAGACCACCATATTCCCTAGGTCTGCTACAAATGTCAAGACGAGACTGCAGGTATTGAGATAAGCACTGTTCAACAAGAGCCTTGCTTCTTTCTATAGACAAGTATGTGACTAAGATTTGGACGTTAGACTCAGAACCTAGAAGAGTGGTGGTAAAGCCCACCTTTACGTGTCGATCCTGCTCCAATAGTCTTCTCTCGGTGGGAAGCGTTCGCAGCTAATTTTACTTTCGATGCTGGGCTTAGATCGTTGACCATAAGACAGGCTGAGCAACGGAAAACGTCTACACTCTTTGGCCACCGCACGAGTGATCCGCAAGTGGCGCATTTCCCAGTGACCAGCTCTAACTCATCGTGTTGTAGCGATCCACTATGACCAGCAAACATATGGTCTCTGGAAAATCCCGATGAGATATCGGAGGTGTTGTCACCGATGTTCTCAAGGCCATCAAATTCATCTCGCCCTTTGACTTTGTTATTTGTTCTTCTATCTTCGTTGATGGGCGTGGTGAATGGGTGGCTCAGAGATCGACTATGGACGACGGGCCGGTTAGGACTTGAGCTGGACGAAGCATTCGTTGGAGCTGATATCGGAGCCTCACGGCGCGATGTCGTCTTGTGCTGACCATGCCTGCCAGGAGGACTCTCATGGCCCGGAGAGTGTGGAGTTGGGGGTGTATTGCTTGGTGCCGAAGTCCCAAGTAGCAGACGAGACGGCCAAGAAGGCATTGATGTACAAGCTGAATTGGTTCACATGCAACCCAATGTAGCTGAGTACGAGTTTGGTGGCAGACGTACTGGCCCCCTGAGGGGCTAATGTTCAAGGCGAGAAGTTTTACAGATTGGCCTGTATCGCATAAAAGCCCATTGCGGCATATAGTGGTTGATGAAACGCCCTGTGTAAGCTCTAGGGCCCTGGCTCTACACATTGCCAATAGAGTGGTCGTCCACATAATCGTTGGTGAAAGGAGTTATGTCAACTTTGGGAAGGTTCGTACCAAATGTTGTCACCTCATTTCCGTGATGGAAGTCACGTTGTATTTGGTAGACTTACAATTTTGGAGAATACTCTACGCTATTACCTGAGAATTAGCATTTTGGTACATCACTTATGCGGTACAAGGAAGCCTGTGGGCATCATTTCACAATCGCAGCAGATATCAATCCTTTGTAGGTTCTCTATGAACGATTACGGAAAGCTCTTAGGTGTTCTGGCAAACAGCCATCCAGAATCGTAATGATCGCTTCTTCGCTGCTCTTGCTTCCTGCTAGACCACCACACTCGAGCAGACAAGCACGAGTCCTCAACACGATCAGCGATAACGCCAGTAGCTCTCAGTCTGTGTAGACATGGTTAAAATATCGTCTTTGTATTTTTGGAGATGGAGTGAGCATACATTATGACGCTTCCATGTCTTCCTCCTGCCAGCAGTAGTCTTGTTAAATTTATGGCCCTTACCAAGACCGCGAGATTTCTTGCCAGTAGCAGTAAGGCCTCGAGACTCACGGTGCTGTAGACGTGTTAGCTCATAGCGCCAGTGCTCAGCGTAAGATATCCCGGCGTACCTTGTGTACCGGCTTCACAATCCAGTTAATACGAGGGTCTCGACGGATGGCTTTGTGTTGAGGGTCGACTAAGATAACTTCGAAGTACTTGTAGGTGGAGTCTTGGTTGATCCAATATGAGTTCAGTACTCTCAGGTTGGCGCAACGACGTCCAACACGTTCCTCGGCTGTAGACTTGAGCGAGCGCTGGTACTTCAACTGGTTTACACCCTGATTGGTTGGTTTGCCTTCCAAGAGTACTCATGAGCCACAAAATCTGGAATACGGTATGGTACAACTGACCGTACGTAGCACCCTTTGGCACAGGTCGCTTCCTGCCCCCTCTACGGACACGCACACGGTAGATGACATAGCCTTGTTTGGCCTTGTAGCCGAGGCGACGAGCTTTATCTGGGCGGGATGGGCGGGACGCTCGATGAATGACGTTCAATTGACGGAGCTATATTGATGCACTCTCAGCGAGGTTCAACGAGTGTATAGCAAGACACAGTTGTGCCACGAAATTTGTTCCCCGACTTAGGGCTCGGCAATCCAAGCCAAACTCAAGGAACGAGCAATGGCGGGTAAGAAGGGTTTTCCTACCTCCCAGCATCTTACGCGTAAGAGGAAGCGCAGAACATCAGATTGCTTCTTCTTCTGAAGCTCTTCGACGTATTTAAGAGCGCCCATCTGTTCAGAGCAGACCAATAATCAGCGGCTTTTCCAGTCTAGCAATATGATGTTCATGTTCGCATGCGTATTTGAAAGTGTTTGCACCAAATACTAACCTTGTTTATTTGAACGTCAGTACCAGCTTGATGGCTTTGCAGCACGAAATAGTAAATGTTGCAGATGTTTTGGTGTAGTGCCGGCCGGGCATAAGCGAGATTTAGCGTCAAGTGTCAGCCCTGCAAGGTTTAACTGTCCCCCTGCGGGCCTCTTACTTCGTATCTCTAAAAATTACAAGTCTCTGGGTGTAGCATTGTGTTCTCTCAAAGAGTATTATTAGAGCTTGGCCACCGATTCTCAAGCTGTAACGAGAAAGCATGACGCCATCCTAACCCACATGCTAACCCTTCGTGAAAGCATAAACCGTCTCTTGTCCAAAAGCATACTTCTCATATGTCTTCTGGAAGGTGCTTCACGATACGTCGTATACCAAGTTCCGCTTGCTTTGCAGCTCTGGCCCAATATCCAGCCTTCGATTCATCTGTGCTCTGATCTTTCCCGTCTTCATCATCCTTAGCAAAGCTCGTCCAAACGTCATTCTCCTCTGCTCGGGACATGTTTGCTGCAGATACCTCCTTGCTAAAGCCCGCTGTCCCATATAATGAACTATTGATCTGGTACTTCACATCCTTCCTCCGCGTCTCCAGGAGATTCGTCAATTTCCAACAGTCGCTATCCTTCGCTGCTTCCGTACCCGAGAGTTTTCCACAAGACGAGGCGGCTCGACAAGCATAATCGTAGCTCTTAATAATTTTCTTAGCTGATCCTATGAGCGTCTGGGTCAGTAGGTATCCTGGAGGTAACATTTGCTTTGCATCCGAGGACTGGTCTGGCAATTTCGTATCTCCTTCGAATTCATAGACAAAGGTAGCGTGGATTTCGGACAGGAGCGTAGACTGAAGTAGACAATCTTGTTCGAGTCTAGGAATGCTGTCAGCATGGTCGAGGTATTTTTAATGTCATCACTTTCGCTTTGTGGGCTCACAGGTCTTGAGCTTTCTCGTGAATCAATCGATAAAGTTCGCCCTTACGCTCTACTACAGCAGCTTCAAACTTATCCACATATCTTGAATTCTGCCTTTCAGTCTGTTGCTGCGTAGCCTTCGTCATAGCCAAGAACTGTCTAAATTAAAGTGTACGATGAGTGTGTAGACAAGTAGAATACTCAGATTGAGACAAACTGGCTCTCCAGGTCACCAGGATCTTCATCAGAGTCATGGATATCTTTGGCCAGATCGTCATTGCGAGATTTGGTATTCTTGGGCTTTTTGGTGTTGGTTGGTTCAGCGTGGTCTTCAACTGCTCCAGCGTAAGTTTAGAGATTTGTTTTGAGGGCGAGGACAATGAAATACGGCTCTCACTAATTTGTCGCTTGCCAGCTTTTCCCATTATGCCTGGCTAACAGTATAAGTGGTGGAGAATCTAGCTATGGTTCGAGGGTTCTTGGAGTTCTGGCTTGATGAGATACCCCAGGGTTTCTGGTAGCAATACCCAGCAGAGAACTATTTGAATAATCAATCACTACATTTCTATGCAGTGGAATCTTTTCGTTAAAACAAACCACGATGTGTACTGGTGAGCCTTGGTTTAGATATGATGAAGAATTGTGCTGAATCGGTCTCTGTGCAAGCCGAATGATAGCTACCACAATAGCTGAATGGTACGCTACGTATGAACGAGTGGGATCTGGTAGGTATGTATCAAGGTTCATGGTACACTTGGATTGATATCCAAATACTGTACCATATATCAGGCTTAGCTCTGTGTACAAGCATGACAGCCATCTAGTAAAGCAGATAAGGTAGATTACAGAAAGGTATAGCTCCATGAACTCATGTAATCGTGACATCGTCAACTGAGTGGACTAAGGTACATCACAGACTACCTTCCTTGCAGCGCATGCGCCTTACGTTAACCATGGGTGAACGCCAAAATTTCTTGACCTCACAGACGTCGCCCATTTTCCTTTTGTTCATGGAGACTGTTCCTCAAAATTTAAAGAGGTAGTAGAGCACTATTTGCAAGAAAACCCGAGTCAACGATACGCAAGACGCACGAGTAACGCTTTAGGTCGTAAAAAAGACTGCAGACGTGACATTGACATGTTGATTGTCACCCGCTACTAGCGAAAAATTCCAGGGCTTACTGTAAACCATGTCTATCCTCGAGATCGATGTCGAAAGACCCATCTCAAGATCCAAGTGACAAGCCTTGAAATGCGTGGCTCCATTCGTTGCCAAGCGCAAACGGCTTTCGACTACCCACACTACTGTTGTCAGAGGGGACAGTATATGCGGAGTGATCGAGCTCCGGAACGTTGTAGCCGCTAGGACTGTAGCGCGGTTGTAGGGGAATCGCTTGCTGTCCGCCCTGATGGTAGTCAATCGAGAACGGATCATGCTGACGGTTATCAAGGTCCTGTGAATGAAGTGGGGGAGCGTAAATATGTGGAAAATGAATGCTTAGAGCGGTGTTAGGGTCTCGGTTGGGATCCCAGATACGATCGAATACTCCCGGAGCCACTTGGGACGAACCTGCGACTGAGAAGCCTGGGTTGTGTTTCTGCGCGCGACGATCAGAGTAAGTCTCGGAATCCTGACTAAAATGGCCTGGACCTAAGGTCGAGGGTAGTTGTGACCCTGTAGATGGGGTCATGAACGATGCAGGATTGATAGCAGACATCCAAATTCGCGTCTTGTAGATTTTGAACAAATCAGTGACCAAAGGGTTGAAATTGATGTATGCGTCAGCAAAATAGTAGAATGTGAGCTTCTTCCAGTCCCTAAATGGTGTGAGCAAACGGAGCTGAGGTGATGTGCTGTCATTGCTTACATCTGGAACTCAGCGTCAAGAATCTCCATGTTCAACCGGTGCTCAACCACCTTTTGTTGGCATACACGCTTTGCCTTAGCTTCATTGCCTTCTTTGTCCTTCAAGGTTTGAATTTCGTGAGCCTGTGCAAGACGCTTGATCATTTTTGGCTTCAGTTCCTGATTTGGGATGTCTTGCACGCCAGCCTGCGCATTTGGACCGCCCATACCCCCAACAGCACTTGTCTGTGCCCCATTTGAAGGGAGCCCTTGGCCATTCGGATTCAGTGCCGAAGTGGTTCCATTTTGGCCATGGCGAGAGAACATCATAAGCCATCGGTAATGTTCTTCAATATAATGCTCCTTCATCTCCTTCGCCCTGTTCCATGGAACATTTTCTTGGGCGACAGTTCCAAGGTCTGTGCCTCTGTCTGCTTCGACAATGACCAAGTCTCCTGGCTTGACCTGGAGGCCAGTGCCTTCTTGAACATAGAAAACCTCGGCTCGATAAGCCTTGAAGGTGACAACATAAAGTAGCTGATTAGGGCGTGGTTGGGAATGCCCGTTGTGTTGCGACCGACCGTACGGGACGTGCATGGTGTATGCTTGGTGTAGCGTTGTTGGGGACATGGACGGGCGATGGACATCTGCGTTACGTAGGGAAGCGTCCACCCCAGCGAAATAGGAAGCTGCAAAATTACGGTCGCGTAAATGTTCGAGTTCTAGAATTTTTTCTTGCACCTGACGTAAACGAAACTGGGTATACTCACTACCTTCGCCTTGGGACGGGCGAACTAAACCATCACCATATCCTGCGGGGCTACCTAGTCTTCCGCCAGCTCTTACACCATTTTCCGTCGCAACGAAGCCATTCTGGGTTTCTCCAGTTGAGCTGATCGAGGTTTGGCGTGTCGGAACGTCCGCGAATGAATGGCGGCGGCTTTGCGGAGGCTCCCCGACCCCACCAAAGCCCAATGAGCTTTGCCAGTGCCCCTTCTTCACGCTTTCCAATGTTCGGTTCTCGGGAATGCCTGCAGCAGAGTACTGTAATGCTAGTTTAGCGCCGTATTCCATGGGTACGCTCCAACTTACGCCTTCATGGTCGTATAGCTGACTCGTGTTAGTATCCTCTGGATCGTACAAGGCGTAGTCTGCCTCTTCCGGTACACTCCCACGTATTCGTTGATTTCCATGAAAGGTATTCCGGCCGCTCGTGTTCGACGTTGCCGTTAGTGTTCGATTCCGGATATTGTTACCTTCAATTTGATCAGCAGCCGCCTGCCGAAGGATAGCATTTTCCATTGCAAGCTGTTCAATGGTGCGAGCTTGAGCTGTTGATAAGTGACCGCCAGACTCCGATCCGTTCGAACTCTCATCGTCTTCAACTTCTCGGAGCTGTCCCAGAGCATCACGGGATAACTCGCCCAACATACTCGGACGGGAAGGCCTGTGCTGAAGACCAGCATATGAAGACCCAGTTCGGGGACGCCCGTTGAATGAAGGTCCTCCATAGTTCGTCGGGAGACCGTTGGTCATCTCAGGATCCAATTGACCGACAGAGTATGACTGGGAGCGGTACGTCTTCAAAGTCGGGTGCAGCGGAATTGCAAACGGGATGGAGGATTCTGTAGCATTCTCTCGCCCAATTGGAGGACTTAGCAGTGGATCTTCAGAATAGAGTCCATTTGGAGGAATAGTGCTAGTAGGTGACGGCAAAACCTCGGTCAAGCGCAAAGGCGGCCCCTTTTGAGAGTCGTTGTTCCAAATTGCGCTTCCCCAAGGAAACGAGGTACTGCTGGAATGCCCACGGCCACCACTGGGTTGGTTGGCACTCCATGATGTTTGGTCGCCAGAAGTCGAAGCAGGATGTGGACTCGAGGGAGAAAATGGGCCACATCCATTCAAGGAGCTCTTACGTTGTGGTGGTTGTTGCACTTCGGTCAGCCAGGAGCCGCGGCGTGCTGGTTTTGGCGCAAAAGAACTACTTGTGACTGTGTGTAAACGATGGTGTTGATCTTGCTCATCATCAGAAGAAGCGAGGGCTTCCGAATCCGGCGTGGAACCGCGAATTCCAGGCTTTGCCTTTTCGAGGAACATAGAGGCATTAGCTCCAGAGAAGGCGCCGAAAGAAGTCCGCTTTCCTTGACCAGAATAGGTTGAATTGTTTCCGTGGGATGCCATACTGTGGAAACAGAGCGTATGTAGAGCGTCCACGGGGCTACTGTGTGCTCATATGTAGGCCTATATCCTGTGTATTAGAATATTTGAATCGAGCGGGCCAATCGACGCGATAATTCTTCGGAATGGTTTTCGTATTGATCAAGCGTATCTTACGCAAAGGATTGATAAAAGAAGACTAACCCGATAATTGGATCGCAAGAGTCTTTTAGTTATGGACGTTTGGTGATATAGAAGGTGAAACGGCTTTGATAACAGACCAAATCTAAAATCGATTCGATGTCTGTAGATATGGAGTCGTCTGTTTAGTATCTTACCAAACGTCTATAGATGAAAGGAAGGCTTCTACTGAGCAGAAAGAGACGTTAATGTCAGGTAGAGAGAATGTGAGTACCTTCCAACCAAACACCAGACTTTAAGATAAACCGATATAATTTAAGAGATTAGGCTGGTAGTGAGGTTGAAGGTCTGAATTTGGTAAATGCTTAGTGATTATCAATGTAACGATGAAAGCCAGTGAATGGAACTGGCTTTCTGAGAACTTACAGATCCTGGACGTGAAGGCCTCTGATTGTAGCTGAGGTTTACGAAAACAAGGATGAGATCCACGATAATTGATCGGCCGTGATATTTGTTAGTTACTCTATTAAGTTATCAGTGAGTAACATGACTATGATGACCTTTTGGCCGCATACCTCGGCGGTTGAGAATGTTGACCTTTCGCGTGTAAAGGTCTTCATCAAAGTCCCAATTAGCATGGGCGCATACGCAACTGCGCCCTTTCCTATCTTTCTCTGGAACTTCCCCAATTGACGTCTTGTTGAATTTCAGGGGTCAAGCGAAAAGGAAAGCCTACAGCAAAAACTGGAATCTAGTAGAATATTCGGTGAATATCCGTCCACGTGAATTCTTCACGCACTCTATAATCACATTAGCATGTCTTGTTCCTAGAGATCTCGCCCGCATGAACGGCGACTTGATAGACGTGTAGAACGGGAGATCACTTGTGCCGAAATGTCTCCAAGAGCATGGCATATGACCATGCATCCGCGCGTCGCATTACAGAAGGGGTAACATAACCTGTACAAAGAAGGTTCAAACACAGGGGGAAAAGGGAGCGTTCTTTGGGGTGGGGGGGGGGGGGTAAAAGTTGGCCAAGATCTTACCTAGCTTCTCTATCAAGGACGGGGATGTCTCCAGATCAAGTCTCTCCTACTATACGCAAAATTTGTGAACGCTTGGGTAGAGGCAACAGGCTAATTTCAAGGCTTATGGGTATCTTCGTGGTGTTAGCATGAAGGGCTGACAAACGGTATAGAAGCCGTACCGAGTCTAGATGAAGATTAAAAGTACATATGGCGTTATTTAGACATTTAGGAGAAGAGTATCAGAGATCAAAGTCTGCTGGTGTCCGCCAAGAGGATTTCACTGTTCAGGTGTGTTGTATCACCTTCGACGAGAACATGGAGAAAGCCAAAAGGATTTTGGCTTAGCCAGTCCAGCTCCCACCCACGTTGAGTAGTTGCGGCAGCGGATGTAGAGCGGCTCGTGGTGGGAAGAGGCCCATTCGCTGCACCATAAAATCTGTATATGCCACAGTCGGAGCTGCAAGACGGCTCCCGTCAAGTAGACACAAAAGAAGGCGGCAGGGAGGGGTCTTCTTGTGCGGAGCCACTCGATCGAAGGCCCAACCGGAGTTCAATGGGGATTGTTAGACGTTGGAAGTCCCAGAGAGGCGCAAGTTGCTGGGACAGTATTTGTTTGGTTACTTCTCAGAGTGAGAGAGAGAGAGAGAGGGGGGGGGGGGGAGTTAGAAGAAGAGTAAAAGGTAAGGTAGGTAGTGTTGGACCCCAGAATTGCGGTATTGGCAGCCTAAGGTCTAAAGCGGTTTAGACTCTTTGGTTTAACGCCTCGGGGGCCTCGATCCAGACAGGTAAGCGAGCGAGAGGCGTTGGGGGAAAATGCGGAGAAGTGCGAATATGCAAGTCAACGACCATACTACTCCGTACTGCCACTAGAGTCCTCCAAAACGAATGAATGACCCCGCCATGGCTTCAGAAAAAGGGAGGGCCGAGGGGAACCCGCCAACTACTGGTCGGAATCAATTGGCGAATCGCCGATCCCCGTGTTTCTCAGTCAACAGTCAACAGCTGCCATTCGTAATTGAATATCGTGGAGTGGCACCATCATCTGTTCTACCTCCCCTCTGCTATCTATCTCAATAACGCGAAACTCTAAAGCATTATAACAGAAGGTTCGAGCTACTTGGAATGATGGGATGCATCATCATCGTCATCGTCATGCGTTACTCAGCACGAAGCAGTAAGATACCTAGCTTCTCCACGCCAGCGCCCCGTGGATGGACAACGTACAGCTAGTTCCCCGCAGACATACTAATATCAGATCTCGTCGATCTTTCATCCGCTGACTCAACCAAAGCGCGAGTCTGCACCTTGAGAATAAACGGGCCACGGCAACACTATGCGTCGAGTGTAGTTAGCCAACCGGGTATCAATAATGCACAAAGCCTCGGAAAATCCCCCACCATATTCATGCGATCATGCCTCGACAGTATCCAGACCCCCCTTGCCAATCGTCGAAGCGGTAGCATCAGGTCCTTTCTGCTCCCTTAACTTTTCCTCAAACTTGGCAAACTCCCGCATAGCGACCTCCTCTTCTTGATCAAGCACCTGCGTTACGCCCTTGACTTCTTCAATCTAAGATTCGGCGTTAGCAGAGTTGCACTTCTTCTCCCACATCCCTGGTTCAGGCTTACATAGTGCATCAACATGCTCTCTATGCCGTTTTTGAGGGTCACGGTGCTCGAGTCGCAAGTCCGACAAGCCCCGCGTAACTTCAGTAGGACATTCCCATCCTCGAAACCCCGGAATTCTATGTCTCCGCCGTCCTCTTGGATCGCTGGCCGGATCCTCGTCTCCAAGAGCTCCTTGATCATGCCAATCACTTCGCTGTCGTTCTCGTCAAATCCCAGTGTATCCTCTTGACCTCCCTCCTGACCTGCTTCAGCAGATTTGTTGTCTATTGTGTTCACTATTTGCTCCCCAGAAGTCACAGCCTCGGTGATAAGGCTGAACACTTCCGGCTTGACATGCGCCCAGTTGGCGTCAGCGGCCTTTGTAACGGTGATAAAATCTGGGCCGTAGAAGACCGACGTAATTCCGTCAATGTTCAGAAGTCGTGCAGCAAGCGGTGATGGGTGCGGGGGGGCCAGGGTTGATCGTGGAGATAAATATTCTAGGAACGGTGATGAAAGGTTTTCAGGTAATATTGGATGGTTCGGCAGGAATTTCAAGGCCTTGGAGATTAGTATTCAGATGCACTGACTTTGTGGCGACACTTACATCGGCATTAGGAGTGTTCTCTGTCTGGATGAAGATGGTCCTGATCCCAGATGCAACAACTGGAGATAATTGAGCATGTCTCGGATGAGCAAGAGGTATGACTGGCCGCCAACGAAAGCTCCAGGAAGGTAAAGCGGGTGTTCGTGCGGTCTGATGTAAAGCTCTCCTGTAGGATAAAACGCATCTTGGATTTGTGGCCAGACTTCGGTGAAAAATCGGCCTTGTGGTTAGTCTAGAGCTCATTCTAAAGACTGCGTTAGAGGGCATGCGTTGAACAACAGTTTAAACAGGCTGAGTGAGGGGTGTAATCTCAAAGAAAAAAGTAAAGATGTATCCCTAACAAGCCCTGGGCCATATCACACTACGTCATATTAGTCATTCTCGCTTAGACAACCTAAAATCCTATTGAACGTAAATTCAACATCCAACACGGGCCGGAGATTTGCAGTGTGACCCCATCTGACTATGTGAAGTACCAAATTCACGGCCCCTGAGGTCATCCCCGATGCACTCATGGCGGTGAGTTGTGAAGTCTGTGCCATGGTTACCGCGAAATACAAATGTCCGTCATGCAATGTCCAATAGTGAGTTTTCCCATTACTTCAGTACTAGGTAAAACTGACCATACCAGTTGCTCGATCGAATGCTACAAGGAGCACAGGCTTGTCCATGCGAACATGCAAGCAGCCTATTGGCCGGATGCTAATGTCAGTGGACATTCGCCGGAGCATTCGCCTGTCACGCTCGAGAACCCCCCCTCCATGGATATTACATTGAAGTCTGCCCAGCCGGGGAACCCTTTCACGGCCCTTGAGTCATCGCCGGATCTTCAGAATTTGTTTATTCTATATCCCAAGCTTCGGGCACAGCTCCATGAGGTCTATATCGCTACGCTTGAGCCACCACCTACTTGCCAAGACAGCGAACAAAGGAACAATTCCCGGTTCGATGGCGGACGTGGGCAGGTTTGGGGTAGAGGCAGAAGTAGAGGCTGGGGTAGTGGTGCTCCGTGGACCCCGCAGAGAGGTCAAAAGCTTGCTGTTTCCAGGATAAGAAAGTTCAGGGAGTGCGAGGTTAAAGAAAGTGACGGATTGAGGGAGTTTTCGCGGCTGCTAATAAGACTACATAAAAGTGAGTCGTCACTGCCAATCAATTCGAAAATTTGATGTACCAGGGAACCACTGCGGGGATTGAAATGGCTCCTCAAAACCCTTAGCGGGCAAAGCAGAATGTTTGGCAAGCAAATACATCATGCTGAGATTGCAACCTCATTAGTCTACTCAACGGAACCGTAGGTTCTCAATGTTCAATGTCCCAATAGGACTGCGTCTCCAATCGATAGATATAAAGACGTTTAAATCAGAAGACATCGCGTCACCAATGATGTGCATTGCCAACACAATGATTGATGTACAGGTGTCGAGATGTTGCTCTTGATGATTTTTGGGAACCTATGAGGCCAGCAGGAGATTTTTTCCCGCGAATTCCACCTAACTTGCAGAGGAAGCAGACCAACCTTGATAGCTTGTTAAGTCTTCCCAACGCATTCCTTCCGTGTCCTGCTATCTTCGAGCATTCGTCCCCCGTGTCGTGAATGAGTAGTATCATCGCTGAAACCAATTGAATTTCCTCCTGGTTTCCCCAGCACCCGGCCCCTCTATTTGTATGCTCCGTTCATAAAGCTCCTAGTGAACGTTCATCAGTACCTCATCCAAGTATTGGTAATGAAAACAAAGAATCCGAAAGGATCTTTATATGATTAAAGAGCAGACATTGTACGCGATGCTTCCAAGCGACTTCTCCCACAATAAAGAGAAATACTTACATCGTCGTCTTTGGAGAAATTTCCATCGAGTATGAGTCGTTGCAACTCTTCGTTTCGACTTATCGTAGGGTAGGGTGTCCCTTGACTCTTTTGGATCTCTACTATCACCTCCCCCATTACTTCAAACTTCTTCCAATTAACGCGCTCTCCCCCTTCTCCAACTAGCGTTCTGTTTCCCTCTTCAGCAAAGACAAGATCTCGTCGGTGGAGAGGAAGGAACGGGATGCGCTCTGAAGAGGTATTACTCCAAGCCAATCGGTACGCAAAGTGGCTTTTTGCCGTTCCCATAAGGATCTCGAGTCGCATGAATTGTTTCTGGGCTTGCGGTGAGACTAGTTCTCGTGTCTGCACCAGGCGGTGTACTGCTGTGCCATTTATCCCAGCGATTACTGCGCCTAAAGAATTGTAGTTGTTCATGTAACGCAATTTCTAACGAATACGGTTAGCTTGAGTCATAGCACAGCGGCTTTCACAATTGACTAACCCATGCAACTCCCATGAACTTCTCCAAAGCCTTTGCCCGGTGCTTTGCTTTATTACGGAGAAGTATCATATTGGCCACCCAGAACGCAACATTGTTGAACTGGTTGATCATCCGGTTTACGTTCTCGACGTTTTTACAATTCTCTTTTTGATCTGCAGGAAGAATGACATGTCTAACAAGGTCGCGAGGCCTAATGGAGGTAAACATGATCCAATCAATTCGGGTCAGCTCGTGAGCAATATCATCGTCAGACGAGTCCATCAGTTGATGCCAATGAATTTTGGTAAGAGCGTTTCTTGGTATGGGTGTAAGAAGCTGTGCCTGTCGCTGAGCGTTCTCCACTGAGTTGAGGAGCGTCTGGAAAGAGCCGGTCGATTGTGTTGCTGACCTGTCGGCGCTGGAAGACGAGGACGGAGCCGCCGAGCTTTTTGTTGAATGTCGCTTCATTCCTTGCTCCACATCTAACTCGCTAACATTGTCTTCTGCAAACGACTCGACGTCGAGGGTTGAAATTATACTTTGAACACAAGACGTGTCCGTTGGGCTTTTCATTGTATTGGCCATTATCCTGCTATTGTCTGAGCATGCCCACTCAGTGTCATCATCCTCAGAGACAGCATCTAGATAGGAGCTCATCTCCTTACTAGCTACAGCGAATACCTTGTCGGCCGCCAAGCCCGTGATGAAAGCTGTCATATTTCGACGAGTAAAAGCATGCGCAAAATCGCCTGGGTAGTCTGAGATCCATTGCGCAAGGATGTTGAGATACCGTAGCTGGGACGAGAGACGTAAGATCTGCGGATACTTGCTGTATTTGAGCTGCTCAAAACGATGTATGATGGCTGGCATCAAATCTGAAGGTGCAGCGAACTTTCGATATAAGCAAAGGAAGATTGCCGCAAATTTAACATCATATTTCGACATGGGTTGTGATAAAAGTCGATCAACCAATTCATCAAACGAGACGCCCGATTGTTTTGTAGCACTTGGACCCGATTGTAAAGAATCATCACTTGGCTTTTGAATCATCTGCACATTTGGAGGGTGGCCCCCATTATCATCTACTATGTCCAAGAAAGAAGTGGTGATCGTGGTAGGTGTGTTGATTGGAGGGCGGGATCGTTCTGGGATCTTAGGGGCAATAGTCAGATCATCTTCGCCCAGTATTTCAGTGCTGGAAGAAGCTGCTGTTGCACGATTGCTGCTTGCTTTCATACAAGGGTGAGAAGACGACGCATGAGGCGGTTTTGAAGCCTCCTTCAACTCGCTTACCGTTCGCTCTGCTGAGCTGCTTGTGGCGGGCTGGCCCTGAGGCTTTGCTTCACCCGATTTCAAGTCGCGGCTATGAGTGAGCGTGCTTGGTAGCTCGGAGACAGCTCGACCATGTTTGGATTTACTTGGAGCAATGTCTTTTCTTGGCGGTTGCGTATAAGTGAGAGCGCGGGGCCGCTTAGGGCGAGTAGGGATTGGTGTGTCCTCTGCCCTTGAGTAATTAGCATGATACTGCGTGCTACTCCGGCGTATTCGCAGTAGGCGATCAAGAACTTGATCGCTTTTTGGAGCCGCGCAATGAATCCCAGAGCAAAAAGTTCGGAATCATGCCATAGCTTGGTATGGACCTACCTTCTTTCTCTGACATGATAGTCCTCAGAATTACCGATAAGCAGCGTTTGTGGGTTTCCGGTGCCGCCGACGACGTTTGGAAGGATTCTACATCATTCATAACTGTCCATACTCCATCAATCATGCGATGCTCAATCTCCCAAGAGTCTAAGTCTTTGTCGCATTTGGACGAAACCAGCACAGTCGGTATGGCAGCATCAGAAAACGCGTCTGATGGTTATGAAGCCAAGTAAGCAAGCTGCTGCAGCAATATACTCGTCACAGGACTGTACCGACAAAGAAATTGAACAGTTACTCTTCTACATTGGAGTACCTGAAAGAATAAAAAGACCCAAGTTCGATAAACTCACCTAAAATGCTCGGTACCTGAGCGATACTACCTTGATTCGTGACATCGTACAGTACTAGTGCACCATCAATCCGAGGCATAGCTTGATCTCCTACTCTCTCGGGCCAATCTATCTCCTGATTTATGGTCATTCCCACTTCATCTATTGGGAGCTCGATTAGACGGAGAACAGAAGTGGCGCCTTCCAGTGAGACTTTCTTAGTCGAAGCTGCCGAGACTGCGGGCTTCTTCAGATCCAAGGCACATTGCACAAAAGTCGACTTTCCGGTCTTAGCAGCGCCCAGCACTGCAAGGGTAATCTCTTGCATCCCCACTGCATTTCCGCTCTGTCCCGAAAAGGATGGATCAGCCATGACAAGAAAAGTATGAAGTAGAGACTGACAAATTCATTCCTTCTAGTAGATTGTGGTGGGTTGCACCCAGGTTCAAGGGGAGAGCGCAGTGGAGAGGGCAGCCCTCTTTGAGCTGGCTCAATGTTCTTACTTTGCCTCTGATACAAGTTGTTGATGTCTTGCCTGAAGGGCAAGCGTGTGGTTTGTTGTTCTTGTGTGATCTGGGTAACCAAGGGGGCCGATTTGACTCTGTCTTGAAGCTGTGGCCGGCTCTGTACAGGGGGGTTTGTTTCTTGCGAGGCTTTTGGAACCTCCCCATAAGATCTCGTTTTCTTCGACTTCCTCGACTCCATCATATCAGTGATGTCTCCATTGTTCACAGCTCTTCAGGTTCAGAGAATTAAGCTGCTACCTCAACAAGCTTGGGGGCTGCTGCGCTGTCGTTGAGGAAGCAAAGCGCACCTGGCCGAGCCTTTGCTCGTTCCCTGCAGACAGCACAGGTGCAAAGGCATGAGGCAGCATTGGAGGGCTTATGGCTTTGGCTGTCTGTGCTGATGTGATACAGCTACCTAGGAATTGCCAGGTCACGAGTGCAAAGATGTTGCAAAACAAATGGGATGCGCTCCTGTGAAGTCAATGCGTAAAGTAAAGTTACCTTAGCCATGGTAAGGTAACCCGGTAAAGTCGGTTACTGCACACCTGCAGTCTGTAGGGCTCGCAAGCCTCGCCTTACTTCTTAGAATCCCTAAGGTACCTAAGGTACAGTAGTAAGGTACGGTACCAGCGACTAGTATGTACTGCGTAATGTGCGCGTTGTAGTACTCCGTACTCTGTTCGAAAGTACAATGAGAAATGCACAGACTTCTCATATGTATATCGGTTTCTGCTACGTTTGTACCAGTATTGCAGCATTAGGATGCCATTCTATCGTCTTCAAAATGTCGAGTCCCTCGAGACTTCTTGTGATTATCTTGAATTTTGGTTTCTGCTGCAACAACAACCCGACGCCCAGATACTACTCTACCTTAGACCCACACCCCAAATTGCAAGCGCTTGGATACTTACTGTAGTCCAGGACAATTAAGCACCAAAATTTCCTAAGATTATGCGAGTACCCATGTCCTGATCACACGACTTGGAAAGGACTTCAACTGTAGATTAGTGTCCTCACTTAATATGCTTGCTGAACTACCGCCATGGAAAACAGGTTTCTCATTTCATCTGGAAGGATTGGCCGAAGCGCGTTTTCCTTGAATACTTTCCTTTGCAAGTATCATCTCGAAGAGGTACAAGATGGTAAGAGACATTGGAACCAAATTAGATATTGTTCGTACAACTTCACGCATTTACTTCGAAGTTCCTTGCTAATAATGTTGAACAGTCGGAGTTCCCCGCTCGTTCAAAGTCTCATCCTTTGCCAGACCCACGGAAGTCCTTTCACCGGGACAGAAAAGCCGAGGCGTTTGATCCAGACGAACTATGTAGAAGACTCGCGGCGCTCCGTCAAGATCTTCGCGAATCTCATAGACGGCATCGAGAGCATGCCGAGCAGCGTGCGAAACCCGTGATATATCATCATACCCCCCAGGTTGCAGCGAGAGACTTCGCTAGTACTACCACGCCCCACACGCTGAGGGAAAAGGATGTCCACAAGCTTTCGAGGTCCGTCCTCAAGAAGTACAAACTTGGCCCTGGTCTGGGTCCGGAGTACAAGGCTTCTTTTTTCGAGGACCCACAGCAGCACCCTGGCAATACTAGCCAAACCATAGACCTCTTGGCGGAGCGTAATCAATTCCAACGAACCCCAGCATTAGAGTTAGCAGCACGCACAGACAGGGCTAGGAACGGAAACCAAAGGAGCCTCCAGGATCTTCAGACTTCTGTAATATCGTCGAATGCCCATGTCGATGTTCTTCAAGCGGGGAGGTTCACAGAAACGAACGCTGGGAATCTGTCTAATGTTAAATCAGCGGTCTTCACGCCTCACCCAGATGATAGGAATGATTGGACGCAAAGGGACGAGTGTAGAAAGGATGATAAGCATGTATTAAAGTACTTGACTGGTTCAGTCTTTCGCCGCATGGTCAAGATTGATACTTCTCATAGTGACAAGGTAACATGCGATGTTAGCCCTGATCTTATTACTAAAGACTCTCAAAACAATCGTGCCTTGCGTCACGAATTTACATAATTTTAATTTATGTAAAATCAAACCAAAAAATCCTTTATTAACTGCATGCGGTTTATAACTACTCAGATGACATTTTTTACAATGCTGTTTTTTCTTCATTAAATGCATGCAGTTAATGATTATGATGTTACGAGTGTGTCGAGATTGAGTAGGGTTTTCTAGCAAATGTTACGAATGTGCCAGGATTGGATAAGGCCAAAGCTCTAACCCTAATCAATTCACAGTGAACGCTAGCGAGTTCACTGCGTATTGATTAGGGCTAGCCAACGATCTAGCCGAGATCTGACCTAGATCTGGCCCAGGTTTGGCCCAGATATGGCCCAGCACCTTTTTCCTTCCCTAGCACCTTCTAACCAGCTTCTATTGCCTTCTAGGCAAACACACTCCTTTGTGTTACGAGTGATCAACAGGTTTCTATGGCAAACACATTTCTTTGTGTCGCAAACACCTTTCGAACCAACATCTTTCTTGTGTTTCAACACGTTCTCTTTGAGACTAACGTCGATCTGAGTAACTACTATATAAAGCGTGTTCTTCTTGCCTTTTGTACCTTCTTTCTTCTGTATTCTCAAAGTCTTAGTTATAGCTATCTCTATTGAATTAAACATTTCACTCACGACATGATTAGATTGAATATCTAGACATGATCTCAACAGCAAATAAGCTCTAGAAATTTCAACACATGATTAATCTTTAGTCTCAACATTATATCTGAACACTTTCAATACTTAAGCAAGTTTACTCAGTTCTCTTTATTAATCTTACTATATACAACTTGAATTCTTCTTTGCTTTCTTCTGTATTCTTAGTATTCTATGTCATGATTCTAGTCTTGTCAGACTCAATCTTCTAGTCTTGTCAGATTTATTCGTACTTCATCATCTTGACTAGTTTCTATTAAGTCTAGCGTTGATTGAGAAACACACATATGTAATCAGCTTCTTTTCTGTAACTATCTTTCTTTCTTAGCATTTATCTTCTAGTTAAATGACATCTTTATCTGACTCACTTTAGACAGATTTCTAACATTAGATAAATGCTCATCATTTACTACTCTGCTATCAATGAATAAATAATTTGATTTGATTTGATTTGAATTCATACATTCTTATGACATTAATTTAAACTCAACTTATGAGAAACTTTATGCTATTTATATTGAGTGAACAAAACTCTCTGAGAAAGAAAATCACTTGTTGTTTACATGATGACTTCACGTCATTGAAACAATGATCATGAAACTATGTATCAAGTTTGCATCTATAACTTCTATTCAGCGCATGATGCTCAAGTAAACTTTTAATGAGTGTCTGTATTATTCATTTATGACACATCATTTTTATTCTGCTCTTCATTGATGATATTTTATATAATGATGTTTCAATTCAATCTTTGATTTGAAGATGAAAGATGTTTTCTTTGCATTCATGATGCTCATAATTGTAACATATGTAGAGTTGCATTCTCTCACATGTGATGAAAGAGAGATGCACATGATGAGAACATAAAGTGTGATTATATTAAGTAACTCTTTTCTTCTTTTGATTTGACTTATATTATGTAAATGTTGAATGAATTGTTAATATAAATGTGCAATCACAATCATTTGATATTTAACTTTGATCAATGAAAGAGAATGCATTCTGATCATTCTTTTGAACTCTCAATTTTTCATGTAAATAAATGCATGACTTGATGTTAAGTAAAGAAGATGAACTTAAACTTTCTCAGTATATCAGCATGATCAACAAGTCACTACTTCTTCAAGCATTGTAATCACAATTCTCAGACTGAGAATAACTATTTTATCTGATATTTTTTCATTAATTACTCAACAACATTGTCAATGTGATAAAGATGTTTCAATATATTAACATAGTTAATGAGTTGCAAATTCTTCAATCACTTGTAATTATGATTCTCATACTGAAATTAATTATTTCATCTTTTACTGATATTAACATATTAATAATCTTCTTTGTAAATCAATTGTAACTATTAGAAAGAATGTTGTTGTATAAGTGAAAACTTTGCATGATAACTTTTCTAATCACACAACATTTTAACATCATTTGAACTGCGTTGAATTAAAATTTCTTGACTCTTTTGACTTTTATTCAGAACATAGAATCAAAAGATTTATAGTCAACATCATGTACAGATGAATCTCATTATTAACTCAATGAATAAATGATATAAAACAATTTATTCAGTAAGAATTTTTTGCAAGAATTTTTTTTAAATTTGCATCATCATTTTAAATTGCAAGAGATTCTTTGATTCTACACTCATTTTCATCATTCTATTTACAAGAAATTCTTTAAATAAAGTATTTAATTATTATTTGAAATTCAGAAGAAATTCTTTGAATTTTCATTCATCAAAAAACATCAATTTAAAACATCAATCTGATTGATGATAAAATTTATCTGTACATGATGTCAACTATGAATCTTTTGATTCTATTCTGTGTTTGAATAAAAGTCAGAAAAGTTAAGAAATCTCAATTCAATGCAGTTCAAATGATGTTAAAATGTTGCGTGATCAGAAAAGTCATCATGCAGAGTTTTCATTCATACAACAACATTCTTTCTAACAATCACAATTAATTTACAAAGAAGATTAATGATATGTCAATGTCAAAGAGATGAAAAGATATTTAGTGAAAAAGTTAATTTCAGTATGAAAGTCGTGATTACAAGTGATTAAAGAATTTGCAACTTATCAATTGCATTGATATATTGAAATGTCTTCATCACATCAACAATGTCATCAAGTAATTAATGAAAAGATATCAGATAAAATAGTCAATTTCTGTTTAAAAGTTGTGATTACAATGCTTGAAAAAGTAGTGACTTGTTAATCATGCTGATATATTGAAAGAGCTTGAGTTCATCTTCTTTACTTGACATTAAGTCATGCATCTATCTATGTGAAAAATTAAGAGTTCAAGAAAATGATCAGAATACATTCTCTGTTAGAGATCAGCATAGAGCGAGTCATATGAGTGTAATGTAACGAGTATATAAATGCTAAGGAAGAAAAGTATCTAGAAGAAAAGGATCGACTATCTATATGACTCAGAAGAACATAAGCTAACTCTGAATAGAGTTGACTTCGGAACAAGTCTATGCTCTAGCGATGAGCGATCGACGATAGCTCTCAGAATAATCAACATAGCTATCAACGAAGATGCGTAGCTAGAATCGTAACATTATTTCCCCTCTTCAACGATTCATGTTCGCATGAATGTATTTTCTTAGCCTTGTGCAGAATTGAAATGCCTATTGTAGCAGGCTCACTATGCAAGGTAGAGATGTTATTGAAGCAGGCTCACTAGTTGCACAGAAACTCGAGGTAGGTCGATTCACTGATAGGTAGAGCGATGTGAATAGGTAGATCATCGCATTGATCGTGTCATTGAAGCAGACTCACTTCTGATTCAGGCCTACTACATAGTAGAGCTTGTTTCGTTCGTTGACCGGCTCAATCAAGAGATCAATCGTTGTCTGCCTTTGTAGCAGACTCACTTCGGATGTCGTTCAAGCAGGCTAACTATCGAGTGACTGACTCGATGACGAGATCAATATCGGACGCGCCTTTGTAGCAGACTCACTAGTTGACACAGAAACTCGAGGTAGGTCGATTCACTGATAGGTAGAGCGATGTGCTTGTAGATCATTGCATTGACGAAAGGTGTCATTGAAGCAGACTCACTAGTTGCACGTGAACTGGTAGACGACGATTCACTGATAGGTAGAGCGATGAGAAGATCATTGCATTGACGATGAGTGTCATTGAAGCAGGCTCACTAGTTGCACGTGAACTGATAGGCGAACCGATTCACTGATAGGTAGAGCGATGAGAAGATCATCGCATTGACGATGTCATTGAAGCAGACTCACTGAGGGTTTGCTCATCGAGATAGAGACTTCACGCAGTTCTAGACTGATCTCTTTGATTGCTCTTTGAGATAGAGACTTCACGCAGTTCTATGACTGACCTCGTTTGAGTGCTCATCAAACTCGAAGAATCCCTTGCGAATTTGAATGAGCGATGTATTCGCTGATCTTTGACCTAGTCGAATGATTTCGATCGTTTGTTTATACTCGCTGATCAGCGCACGAGTTCGAATCTTTTGTTTATTCTCGCTGAGTCAGTTCACAAGAAAGAAGAGTGAGTGTCTGCACGATCGCGAGTCGACTAGATCAAAGTCAATAGTCGTGTGAATCGAGCAGAGCAAGTCGATGCAGATTATTTCACTTCGCCTGTAACGAAGAAGCATTTATATAATGTTAGAAACCAGCATAGAGCGAGTCATATGAGTGTAATGTAACGAGTATATAAATGCTAAGAAAGAAAAGTATCTAGAAGAGAAGAATCGACTATCTATATGACTCAGAAGAATATAAGCTAACTCTGAATAGAGTTGACTTCGAAACAAGTCTATGCTCTAGCGACGAGCGATCGGCAATAGCTCTCAGAATAGTCAACATAGCTATCAATGAAGATGCGTAGCTAGAATCGTAACATTCTCTTTCATTGATTAAAGTCAAACATCAAATAATTGCAATTGCACATTTATATTAACAATTTATTTAATGTTTACATAACATAAGTCAAATCAAAAGAAGAAAAGAATTATTTAATACAATTATACTTTATCTTCTCATCATGTACATCATTTTTTCATCACATATTTCTCTGCACAATGAATGACAATCATTGAATGAAAGAATGCAGCTTTATGTACATTATAATCACAAGCATCATGAATGCAAAGAGAACATCTTTCATCTTTGAATTAAAGATTGAATTAAAACATTGTTGTATAAAATATCATCAATGAAAAGCAGAGCAAAGATGATGTGTTATAAATGAACAATATAAACACTTATTAAGAATTTACTTAAGCATTACACATTGAATAGAAGTTATAGATGCAAACTTGATACATAGTCTTATGATCATTGTTTCAATGACGTGAAGTCATCATGTAAATGATGAGTGATTTTCTTTCTCAAAGAGTTTTGTTCACTCAATATAAATAGCATAAAGTTTTTCATGAGTTGAGTTTAAATCAATGTTACAAGAATGTATGAATTCAAATCAAAAATCAAATCAAAACAAAATTAAACATCAATCTTTCATTTATTTTTATTTCAATAACTTTTATTTTCTTTCATCATGATATGTAATATTGAATCAGTTGAGTTTTAAACAACTCATTTGCTTAAAAGTACTGTTAATAAAGAAATTTCACTTCTATTCATTAATGCTTCAGTTGAAGCTGAGAAAGCTGTCATTTCATGAAATATAAACATCAAAAAATAATTGTTTCATTGAGTTAGCAATCAATTTAACAAAGTTATTAATATGTTGAATGAACTTTGAAGTTAGCAAAACTTAATTTTACAATTTAATGAATATTAACTTTTTATACAAAATGATCACAAAAAGAAAATGAAATAATTAAAAGTCACTTTTGATAAAAATGATGAGTTAGAGAAAAAGATCAATCAGTTACAAAATGAGTGATTGAACTTCAGAGTGAAACAACATCAAGCTGATTAATTTATATCTCATCAAGATACTCAGTCAACTAAGCAATGAGTTAATCAGAAAGAAGCTTTTACAATCTCAGTTTCAATTTGTTACTCTGAAGTTAAATGAAGCTCAACTTTTGTCAAAATTATGTTTAAATGATACAATTAATGAAGATCAGAATTGATAGTGCTTAATCTTTAGAAATAACTATAACTAAATATTAAAAATATAAAAGAAGATTGATACAAAAGCTTCTATTTATGTAATGTTCAGAGATTGTGCTAAACTTGAAAGAAATGTGTTTATGACATGAAAAGAAAATGATGTAAATGAACAAGATGTTGATGAAAGAAAAGAGTGTTGAGAAAGAAAAAAGTGTTAAGTCATATCTGAGTCAAATCTGAGTCAGATCTAAATCAGATCTTGACTAAATTATCAACTAGCTTTAATCATTACACAGAGTACTCGCTAGCGTGCATTGCAAATTGATTAAAGCTTCAGTCTTGTTCAGTCTTATTGATCTTGATACGCTTGTAACATTACTTCTCTCTTCAAAAATTCATGTTTGCATGAATGTAGCTTCTTTGCTTGCTTTTGTTGATAATTATTTCGATATTTAACACGATTTGCTTGAATATAACTTATGAAATTCATTTAAAACTTTCTCTGAGTTATTGAATTTTTCTTTATCAACATAGTATTATTTATCATTTCTATCTAGATCTTTTCATTTGACTTTGTACTGTATTTGATCTCAATAACGTCTGAAGTTCAATATATTGTTTATTTATTAATGTTCATCATCTTTGATAGTGATTGATCTGAGTGATTCTGAATGTTATTCTGATAGAAAGTTTTCTGAGTATAATCATAGTAACTTTGAGCTGAACATCAAATGTATATGCTTCATGCTTATAAATAAATGAAGATGATAGAAAGTCTCGACTTTGACAATAATTGAGTAGAAATCTAGCTGTTTATCTTTCAAATTCTTGCATGATCTTGTGATTTTGATGTTTCTGAAAGATAGTCAGATTTGATCATTTATCTTGTAAATGATGTTTTATTTATGTTTATTGATTTGAGTTTCAATGATCAGCTTAGTCTTTTTCAATTGTTGATGATCAAAGTTCAGTAACTTTTTCATTTGAATGATAATATCATCTGCTTTTCTAGCTTTAATTCATTCATGAGTGATTTCATAGTCAGTTGTATCTGAATCAAAACTCATTCAAGAGTGAAATTCTTTATTGAAGTAAAAAGAAGTCATTGAGATGATTGAGAATGTATTAACATTGTCACTGAACTCAATCATAGATATTCATTTAGCTCAATCATTCTGCATGTAATTACAGTAGATTCTGAGTTCACATTCAATATCTTGATTGACTCGCTCTGTTTGATCATCAATCTCAGAATGATAAGCAGTGAATAAACTAATGATAATTTGTAGTTGTTTACAAAGACTCTTTCATATGATGAATATGAATGAAAAGTCTCTATTCAAAATAATAGAACTGAGTAAATCATGCAGTTGATAAACATTTCATAGTATGATTCAAACTGTTTCTTTGACTGAGATGTCATCATCTTCTTAATGACAGAAAACATAGTGACATTCTTTGATGAGATGACATATGATTATGCAAATGATGTTATAGTCTTCTGACAGAAATAGCTCAGTGATGAAGTTTATAGCTATATCTTTTCAGCGTTTTTGTGAAATTGAAAAAGAATGATGAAGTTCATCAATGCTATCTTTAAAGACTTTGCTTCGCTGACAAGCATGACAGTTTTGAATGTATCATCAAATAGTAACTCAATGATCTGATCAATAGTAGAAACGCTGAACTAAATCAATGATTCATTTATTGTTAAGATGAGAGATTGAAGATTAATCATGCACTTCTTGTAGTAATTTCGTATGCATATTCTCAGAAACTCACAGTAAATCTTTTCTAAATAGAATGTTATCAATAATTTTGCAGTTCTTCATCTTAATGCTATGAAGCTTGAGCTTGTTGTCATTTTTAGCTTATTTATATTGACTGCAGAACTCATTCATTTGATTGACTAATTGTACTCTTTGATAGAAATTGACTTCTGATTTTGAATTTGCGCTTAATTTTGAGTCAATAAATAGAATATTGACTCTATCAAAGATAAAAATAGTTTGAAAATGATTTTCAAATCATTTAGCTGATTCAGAGACGTTTGCTAAAGACATTTGAGTTAGCGCATCAACTTTAGTGTTTATTTTGCCTGATTTAAAGATGATCTGAAAGTTGAACTTTGATAGAATGTTCAGATAGTTGACTTGACATCGACTCAGCTGTTTGTTTTTCATGAAAATCTTCAGAGCTTGATGATTGATGAATATCTGAATGAGTAATTCAGTACATTCTAACTTAAGTCATTAATGTTCAAAACAGCGAATAATGATCAGCAATTTCTTGTCATAAATATGATAGTTGATTTCAGCAAGAATCATGCTTTTGCTGTAGAAGATCATTGAGTGAAGTACATTCTTATCATCATACTGAGACAGTATTTCATCTTTTACATAGTTTAATGCATCGATTTTCAAAATAGTCTGATGTTTGAAGTTGAAATGACGAAGAACTGAAGCGAAACTGATCTGTTTTTTCAGATTACTGAAAGCTTAAACGCAAATTTTGTTTCAAACAAAAGACGTGTTTTTTCTAGTTAATTGAGTGAACGATTTAACTAGTTTGAAGAAGTTCACAAATCTCACGAAGTTCTGAATTTCTTTCAAATTGATCAAAGTAATTCAGTTGATTATGATGATCATCTTGCTTGAATTCATGCAAAGATCTTGTTCTGATACAATGACTTTTAGAAAGATTGTTTCTTCTACATCAAATTTGCACTTTTGAATATTCATCTGCAGTTCAGCTTCACGTAGTTGATTCAATACTAGTTTGATATTGTTATGATTCTAGCTACGCATCTATGTTGATAGCTATGTTAATGACTATGTTGATGACTATCGTCGATCGCTCGTCGCTAGACTATAGAATTGTTTCAAGATCAACTTTATTCAGAATTAGCTTATGTTCTTCTGAGTCATATAGATAGTCGACTCTTTTCTTCTAGATACTTTTCTTTCTTAGCATTTATATACTCGTTACATTACACTTATATGACTCGCTCTATGCTGATTTCTAACATTATATAAATGCTTCTTCGTTACAGACGAAGTGAAATAATCTGCATTGATTTCTTTGAGTGCTTCTGCTAGTAGTTCTTCAACTCTCTATCGACTTTGATCTAGCGACTTGTGTTCATGCAGCAGCACTCATCTTTCTTCTCTCATGAGCTGATTCAGCGAGAATAAACAAAAGATTCAAACTCATGCGCTGATCAGCGAGTATAAACAAATGATTGAAATCATTCAACTAGATCAAAGATCAGCGAATTAATCATTCATTCAGATTCGCAAGAAATTCTTCGAATTTGTTGAACAATTAAATGAGATCAGTCATAGAACTGCGTGAAGTCTCTATCTTGAGAAGCAAACTCTCAGTGAGTCTGCTTCAATGACATCGTCAATGCAATGATCTTCTCATCGCTCTATCTATCAGTGAATCGATTCGCCTATCAGTTCACATGCAACTAGTGAGTCTGCTTCAAAGACATTGTCAATGCAATGATCTTCTCATCGCTCTATTTATCAGCGAATTGATTCGTCTATCAGTTCACATGCAACTAGTGAGTCTGCTTCAATGATATATATTCTCAATGCAATGATTTATCTTCTCATCGTTGTACTCATCAATGAATCTGATCATATGTTCATGTGCAACTAGTGAGTCTGCTACAATGACATCATTCTATCTTGCATAGTGAGTCTGCTACAATAAACATTTCGATTCTACACAAGACTAAGAAAATACATTCATATGAATATGAATCATTGAAGAAAGAAAGTAATGTTATGATTCTAGCTACGCATCTATGTTGATAGCTATGTTAATGACTATGTTGATAATTATCGTCGATCGCTTGTCGCTAGACTATAAAGTTGTTTCAAGATCAACTTTATTCAGAGTTAGCTTATGTTTTTCTGAGTCATATAAATAGTCGACTCTTTTCTTCTAGATACTTTTCTTTCTTAGCATTTATATACTCATTACATTACACTCATATGACTCGCTCTATACTGACTTCTAACAGACGTGATCTTTATGTTTCTTTCTCATTTTGCTATAGATGAGAATGTCATCTAGATAGACTTGACAAAAGTCGTTCAGAAAGTCTTATAAAACATCATTCATATATTGCTGAAAAAAGATTGATTCATTAGTCAGTTTAAATGATAGCATCTTGTGTTTATATGCTTCTAAAGCAGTGATAAAAGTGATGTAATTCTCATTATTGAAGTGCATTTGAAGTTTGTTGAACGTTGATATGATGTTCAATCTAGTCAAATGCTTGCAACTTACTATTTTATCAATGATCTTGTCTATCAACGATAGAGAATATCTATTTCTTTTGAAAATGACATTTAGCTTTCAATAGTTCACGCAGAATTGAAAATCTTAATTTGCTTTAAGAATGAATAAAATGAGAAAGAAATAAAGAGTCTGACTAAGAGTGATGAATTTCTTCGATAAGTTCTCGTTTAAGTACTTCTTTACTTTCAGAAGTTTGACAGAGAACATTTGATAAACTCAGCAGCGAGAAAACGTTGAATCATTGATGAGTTCGATTTTATGATCATAGAAGCAATGAGAAGATAGTTTATTCAATTGAGCTCGATCAAAAACATCTAGAAACTCATGATATTTTGATGATAACTTCGCTTTAACATCTTTCAAATTCTGAGCAGTTTCATTGATTAAAAAAATGTTTAAAGCATTCAAATTGCACTGAGTATTGTACATGATTTCTTTATTGATGTTCATTATGAATAAAGCAAAGACTTCAATCTTATTCTTCTTTGAACAATTCAACAGCATTTTAAATGAAGCAACATCTATGCTTTGAATTGAGAATGACTCTTTCTGAATCGTAGTTGAAACAAATCATTTGAGCATTCTAGAAATTTTTGACTGAGAGATAAAAGTAAACGAAGTTGATTGCAATCAACTTAAGTGCTTTGAATTAAAAGAAATTGAAAAAATCGAAATAAAAGTATTTGATTGATTTGAAAAAATGATGATGTTGATTTGCATATTCAGTAATATTTCATTTTTGTTCATTCATGATTTTTCTAATATGACTTCGTGATGATTAATGTCAGCTATCAACATAGAAACAGTCAATTTCTTATGACTTTCAATGATGAGATTCAATAGAATTTTATGAGTAATAGTCTTTTTAAATATCTTTTCATCATATTTTTTATTAACTTCTCTTTTGTCAATGATATAAATTGAATTCTCAGCTCTTTACATACTTTATTGACTAGATTGATATGTATGATTATATAGACGGCTGAATCATTGTTTATCAAAGAGCAAAGACTGAATGATTCATTCTGCAAAATGAGAAGAACATTGACTAGAAATGACTTATCAAAGTAATTCTCTTTCGATAGAATTTCGTCTAAATTGCACAAAGATATAATCTTCACTTCAATGATTGTTGAAAAGATGACTAGTTTTTTGACTTGAACTCTGATTCAGTATTGAGTTCAAAATGATTGTAGTTCTCATCAACTGCATTGATCTTGACAGATCAATTCAAGCATTCTCTAAAACTATGATTTAATTTGTAACATACAAAATAGATTTCAACTAAAATATCTGCATTCTTAACGCTAGTCAAAACTGCGCTGCGTGACTTTGATCAGTCAAACTTCAAAGCAGAAAACTGAACAGCAATAGTTGCTCTAGAAATGATGATCTTTGAATCATCATGTTTGAGTAGTTTGTTCTTGATCTCTTGAACTGCTTTATGTTAATTGTTTAAGTGAATCAGATAGTTTCAAATATCTGATAGCTTAATGAGTGACTTCATCTGAGCTGTTCAAAAGATTCAAAGATGAGAGTTTATTTTATCTTTTAGATTGACAACTAGTACGTTCTTCTGATACTTTAAATAAATGTATAGTCGTTGAAACTGATTAAAGAAATCGCTGAATTTCTTTGATTCTTGAATCAGATTAATATATTTTCTACGATAGTTGTCTTTCTTATCAGAGTCATGAAACAATTAAGCTAGTTTCTTTAGAAGTTCATTGACAGTCAGATAAAGATTGTTACAGTTGAAATTGCATCTGACTTAAGTGACTTCAACGACATCATCTGCTAGTTGAAAATTAATGTAACTCAGCTTGTAAAGTTCATTTGAAAAGATGTCAACGTTCATTGCTAGCTTTTTTCGTATGTCAAGAGATCAGTTCTCTCAAGTAGAGTTCTTTTCATTAGTAAACATTGAAGAGTTGAATATTTTGTGATATTTAGATCGTTCAAAGTAGATGACAATTGAGAAAGCAATGATGATTACATTGACTGTGATAGCAGTGAAAGCTTGTAATTTTGCTTTCAACTGTTGAATTTCGTTCTTGTCTCATTGTTTCATCTTGATGAGATGATCTGTTTCTTTATTAAGATCATAAATACGTTTCTTTCATACTTTTATATCATCAAGTATGATGATTTCAGCGTTTGATTCATTGAAAGCAATGAATGAAGAAGCGTGTTGTGAGTCAATGATAAAAGAGAGAGCTTGTGAACGTGTTTATTGCAAGAAATCAACGAAAGCTTTATCTTTATCAGATGTGTTTTTAAATATCAAAGTGAAGAAGATGAGAATTGATTTGAACTGAACGAAGAACAAAGCTCAGTAATTTTATGAAGAAAGACGAATGTTTGTTCAACAAAAAGATGTTTGTGAAAGTTATTGATCTTGAAGCAATTCACGAAGATTCTTTATTGTAATTCTCTTGATTGATTTGATTCTCTAGCAATTCACGAAGATTCTTTATCATAAATTCTATTAATTGATTTTGAATGAATGCATACTGAATGAGTGATAAATCTTCTAGCAATTCAATGATCATATGTTCTTGTTGATTCTATGAATTCTCTGACGTTGTTCTTGTCTTTCAAGATTGAATCATCAGATAAACAAATTTCTTTAGACTCAATTCGTCTGTACAAGTTGATTGAATGAATAATGAGATCAGTATCGTGTGATTAACGAATTCTTAATATAATGTCAGAATCATGTTTAAATGATACAATCAATGAAGATCAGAATTGATAGTGCTTGATCTTTAAAGATAACTATAACTGAATATTAAGAATACAGAAGAAGATTGATACAAAAGCTTCTATTTATGTAATGTTCAGAGACTGTGCTAAACTTGAAAGAAATGTGTTTATGACATAAAAAGAAAATGATGTAGATGAACAAGATGTTGATGAAAGAAAATAATGTTGAGAAAGAAAAAAAGTGTTGAGTCATATTTGAGTCAAACCTGAGTCAAATCTAGATCAGATCTTGACTAGACTGTTGACTAACTTTAATCATTATACAAAGTACTCGCTAGCGTGCATTGCAAATTGATTAAAGCTTCAGTCTTGTTCAGTCTTATCAATCTTGATATGCTTGTAACATCTTTCAAAACTCACTTTCAACAAGAATCTTTTACTTTATCTGATAATGAAAATGAGAATAATCATTACAAGTTCATTAAGCTTTTGAATTCACTTATCTTCATTGAAACAAATGACTTTATCTGAAAGATATGAAACATCAAAATAGCTGATAAGCTCAATGTTAATGCAAATCATTATTTTACTGAAAAGATTTATATTGTTTATATGATTTTCAGACTAGAAGATGATGCTGATCAGCAAATTTATGCAAAGCATCATATTAATACTCTTTCATTTTATTAATTACTATCAAAGCTACTGAAACATCTGAAAGAAATTTATGAAGATCGAAATTTAATTTGAAAGTGTCATTGCAAATACATTGCTTTGAAGCAGCTCAATAAACTCTTCAGCTTTTTCTATTCAAAATTTACTAAAATATTCAACTTTTTAAACTATGATGATATCATTCTGATGAACAACATTCAGAATAAAATCAATAATCATTTTTAGAATGCATTGTCAGTTTGTCTTATAAAGTTTAACTCACTTGATAAGCTTAAAATCTTTCTTCAAGATGTAAATAACAAACAATGAGTTAATTATTAGTTACATAATGAGTAATGAACAGTCAAATCAATAACAGCTTCGAAAAAACGTTTTATTTCTTCATTGACATCAGCTTCAGCTTCAACTACTAGCTATGTTCAACTTACTACTTTTTTCATCTCTTGTTTCAATGAGATTATCATGTCAAAAGAAGAGAAGAAATTATTTACAAAGAAATCAAAGAATGAGACAAAAAACTAGTGACTTTCATCAAAGATGTGATGAAAGATGTGTTAATTTCTTTAACAATGAGCAGCTCAAATGACTTTTTTACTTTAAAATCTTTGACTATTGAATGTATACTATTTAGCAATGAAATTAGTTACTCATTAAAATCATTGATTGATATTAAAGCAGCTGACTATTCATTCATTGATGAATTAATTGCACAGAATGTTTATGATCATTTGCAAATTAAATCTTTATCTTTAATCAAGCTTAAATCAATAAGAAAATTCAATGATCATTATGCAAAAAAGCTCATTATTCATGCAATTTATTTGAATCTAACTGTTCAAGATCATATGAAATGTTTCGTTTTTATGCTGATCACTTGATTAAATCAACATCAGATAATTTTCAAAAAAACAAAAATGAACAAGATTAAAATGATTATTGATATGAAAGATGATCATTTTCAATTTTCTAGTTTTGAAGCTCATATCAAAGCTTTTATCAAAGCTCATTCAACTGTTCTTTCAAGCAAGAAAATCATGATAGAACAGAAAAGTTTAATCTTTACTTAAATATTAAAGAGATTTATCTCTTCTGTCATCACTTGACTCAGCAAAAAGTCATCTTCATTCAATGAAATCATGAAATCATTTAATTCAATCAACTTTGCTTCGTCTTTTAATTCAATGAACATAGTAATGATAAAGACTGCAACATATTGTTATGAGCATGCTCAGTCTTCTACTGAAACACATGTTCTTTAAGCGAGTCTAAGACTTTATTGAGCTTAGTGCTTCTTTTCTCTCTGTATATATAGTTTTTGCATCTCATAGATCTTGCTCTTTAGCTTTGAATTCTCGTGTATCTGATTTACTCTTCGTTTACCTGTATTTCTATGACTTGCTCTAAACATGATTCTAACATTATTTAAAGCTTTGTACATATCACATGATAGTGATTCGCTTTCTAGCTACGATTGAAAGCAAAGCTCTGCAACGCGTTGCAGATTTGAATCAATCTCTCGATTAATCTCTTAACTGAGCTCATCATCAAATAAAACAAGCTCTGCAACATATGCAGACATGAATCAATCTTTCGATCAATTTCTTGACTGAACTCATCATTGAACAGAACAAGCTTTATTGAACGCAATAGACAGAAATCAAAACAAGTTCTATCAAATGTGATAAACAGAAACAGAGAGTGTTATTGAATGCAATAGACGCGATCAGAACAAGCTTTGCTTCAAGAGCGCGTCTGATATTGATCTTGTCACTGAGATGATCAATGAACAGAACAAGCTCTGCAACGCGTTGCAGACAGAAATCAGAAGTGAATCTGCTACAATGATAGACAAGAATTGATCTTGTCGTTAAGTCAGTCACTCAATAGCTAGTCTGCTTGAAAGACATGAATCAACAGTGAGTCTGCTTCAAAGATGTGTTCTATATTAATCTTTTGATTGAGCTCGTCACTTGATAGTGAGTCTGCTTCAATGACATGAACGAAACAAGTGTTATTGAATGCAATAAGTCTGAATCAGAAGTGAGTCTGCTACAATGATAAGAGAATGATTGATCTCATTATTAAGCTCATTACTCAATAGTGAGTCTGCTTGAACGACATTCAAAATTAAATTCAGTCACGAATCTTTCTTTATTTGCATCTTTTACGATTTATCTCTATTCACGACATTGATGACAACAGCAAGTTGATATGTACTGAGAACAGAATGAAAGATACACTATATGTCTCAAGACAGAGAATGAAACATATACTATATGCTTGAAATCACGAAAATATGAGCTGAAACTCATTCATCATTGAATATTTGAAGCTGAATAGAAAGAGTCTGCTTGAATGACAAGAATAGTGAGTCTGCTTCAATGACACATTTGATAGTGAGTCTGCTACAAAGACACAAATTAACTTTCAATTGATCAGACTTGATTAATCAGAAGTGAGTCTGTTACAAAGACAGATAATAATTAATCTTGTCATTGAGCTCGTCACTTGAAGTGAGTCTGCTACAATGACAAGTTGATAGTTGATCTTTTAATTGAGTCAATCATCAAACAGAAGACAAGTTCTATCAAATGTAGTAAACATGAATGAAACAAGTTCTGCAAGTGCAAGCATTGCAGACATGAATCAAAAGACAACGATTAATCTCATTGACTGAACTCGTCACTCGATAGTGAGTCTGCTTGAAAGACACAAATCGATAGTGAGTCTGCTTTAATGATATAAAAAGAACAAGCTTTACTATGTAGTAGACATGAATCAGAAGTGAGTCTGCTTCAATAACATTTAACAAGAAGAAATAGACTTGAAACGTCTGATGAGCTTGAAACACTCTATGTTAAGAAGAAATAAATCTGAAACATCTGATGAAATGAGCTTGAAACGCTCAAATAGAACGGTAACAAAATGAACAAGAAAGAAAGAAGCTGATTGAAGCAATGAAGTCATTGCTTGACTGAAGAGAGAGAAAGTAATGTTACAAGCGTGCTCAGTCTTCTACTGAAATACATGTTCTTTGAGCGAGTCTAAGACTTCATTGAGCTTAGCGCTTTTCTTTTCTCTGTACATATAGTTTTTGCATCTCATAGATCTTGCTCTTTAGCTTTGAATTCTCATTTATCTGATTTACTCTTCGTTTACCTGTATTTCTATGACTTGCTCTAGACATGATTCTAACACATATAAATCACTAGTCAAATGATCAAAAGTGACTACTTTTGTAATCATCATCACGAAAATCGATTAACTTCTAAAAACAGCTAGAAATAAATTCAAAGATGTAAATCTACAAAAGCTTTCACATGAAAAAATCTTGAAAGAAGTCAAAGCTAAGCTTTCTTTGAAATATCATGACTATTTAAACGTGTTTGATTGAGTGATGATTGATCAACTATCTTCTCATTGTCTTTATGATCATAAAATTGAGTGAATTAACGAGAAAATATCTTCTTGAAGTCATTTCTATCATATGTCTGATTACAAGCTTCAAAAGATGAAGAATTATTTAATCAAGCATCTGAATAAAGACTTTATATTTTCTAGCTCAGCTTCATATGCTTCGCTCATACTATTCATTGAAAAGAAAGATGATAGCTTGCGTTTTTATATAAATTACAGAAAGCTCAATGCTTTGATTAAATGAAATCATTATTTCTTATCACTAATAGACGAAACTCTTACTTGTATTCAAGATAGCAAATATCTGACTCAATTAAACATCATTATCATCTTTAATAAACTGCATATGCATTCAAGCAGCAAAGATTTGACTATTTTTATCATCTCTTTTGATTTCTACAATATCATATGATATCTTTCAAATTAATCAATGATTCAACTTTCTATTAACATTATATAAATGACATGCTATTTAACTATCTTCATCAGTTTTATCAGTTTTATCTAGATGATATTATCATTTACAGCAAAACACTGAAGAAACATAAGCAACATGTATGATTAGTTTTACATAAACTATAAGAGACTGATCTTCAGATGAATATAAACAAATGTAAGTTTTATGTTCAGAAAATCTTCTTTCTGAAACTATTACTATTCATTGAAAAACTAAAGATGAATCTCAGAAAAGTATAAGCAGTAGTTGAATGATTTACTTCTACAAATCTCACTCAAATGCAGTTCTTCATTGACTTCTGCAATTTCTATCAATGTTTTATAAAGAACTTTTCAAAGATTATTCATTCTTTGATTCAACTAACTTAAAAAGAAATGATATTTGAATGAAATTAAGCTTGTCAAATGATCTTTGATCATATGAAGAAATGAATGACTGAAGTCTTTATTCTTCGTCATTTTAATCAGAATAAAAAGACTATTCTTGAAACAGACTCATTCAACTACGTCAATAATGACATACTTTCCTAATATAATGATGAAGAAACATTACATTTAATGATTTACTATAGCAATAATCTGAGTCTTGCTGAATGTAATTACAAGATTTATGACAAGAAACTACTAGCAATTATTTGTGTCTTTAAGCATTGATGATCTGAACTGAAATTGACTGAATTATTCATCAAGATGTTCACTGATCATTAAGCTTTAACATTATTAATGAAAGATAAAGAGTTAAGTAAATGTTAAATGCGCTGAGTATAAAAGCTTATTGACTTCAACTTTAAAATCATGTATCATTCAGATAAACAAAACATCAAAGTTAATGCATTAATTCATTGAGTCAATTCAGTTTCTAAAAGTCTCAAGAATGAATAATGTTGCTATCAGCAAACTACAATTCTCACATTAAATTGAATGAAAATTGCTGATTTAAAAGAGAAAAAGAATGATGAATTAATTTATCAATTAATTTTAAAAGCTAATAAAATCAACAAAAATTATATTCTACTTTATGAAGTTGTATTAAAAAATGAAGCTCAATACAAAGATAATAATAATAATAATAATAATAATAAATTTATACACTTTTGTGACATTGATTAAGTTGACTCATAAGAAACTTTATGCTATTTATATTAAGTAAACAAAACTCTTTGAAATAGAAAATCACTCACTGTTTATATGATTGCTTTACGCAGTTGAAACTATCATTATGAAACTATGTATTAAATTAGTTCACGTTGATTGCATGTTAAAGAATAAGTGACTTAGTCACTTTAAATTACTTCAAAAACTTCGTTTTCATCATCATTCTTGCAGCTGCTTTAAAACTCTTCATGATAGTGATGATTATTTAATAGTTTAAAAAGTCAACATCTTATAACATTCTTGATTGCAAATGCAATCAGTTTAAGTAATGCATGAATACATGTTTTGTCATTTGATGATTTCAGTTGCAGTTGCATTGCATGTTATCTGCGTCTGAAATGTTTCTGAAGTGCAGATAAACATTTAAATTTATGCATTTAATTTTGATGTAAGTGATGAGAATGCTTTCAACTTTCTGAAAATTATTTCACATCTTTATTATCTTGTTAAACAGATATAATCTTTGTGTTAAGATTATGTAAACATCTGCAATGCATTTTATATATTTTTCTCATCATTGCTTTCACTGTCTTCTGTAATATTACTTTATTACAATGCTGTCACTAGTCAAAATCATCACAGCGAAAGTTAATTACTTGCATCTTAACTGTATTTTCACATTTTCTTGAATTAAATTGTTCAGATGCATCACTTTTTTGATGATAAAAAAGCAAGAAATGATGTGATTAATACTCATCAGATGAGCATGTATCAGTTTACATATTTATTTAATTTTCTATGTATAATTGTTGACTTAACTATGTAATGTGATCTTGTCTTGCAGCATGTTCAAATGAACATGCAGCAAACTTATATACATTTCTGCTTTCAGAGTCTTGATGCTTACTTTTTTGAATGTTTTTATGACGTGATGCAAAGTTTGATTCTATAATGTTTTAAGTTTGTGTTCTTTATCTGACAGCTTTTTCTCTTTTTCTTGCTGATGTCAAACTGATGCTTCAAATGCAATTTCTGATTTTATTACTGCTGAGTATATTTATCTTACTTTTGTGAAGATTATTTCTCATGTAAAGACTTCAAGTTGACTAAGTGCTAGCATTCATGTGACATGATTTGCTTTAATTTGACAAAGATGTGCATTTCATTGCAATTTCATGTTCAGTTGTACTTTCAAAACTTGCACATCTGATTTCAACTTAATAATTAAGCTTTCTATTTGTATGCTAACTATCATGTCAAATTTCTTTGATTTTCTGATGAAATGTGTAAATTCATACTTTTTTGATGTAAATGTTGTGTCATGAGTGTAAATTCATTTCACATAAATATTATATACTTTGCTCAATGTTTTGCAAATTTCTTCAATGAATCTATCATATATTAGAATGTTAATGTCATTTACAAAGTTAAGCACTTTTATCTTAATTTTCAATGCTTCACACTTCTCAATCAGACTTACATTAAAGAATAGAAAGAGAATCAATGAAATGAAGAATCTTTGCAATATGTCTGCATTTATCTTATGCATATTATTCATTTATTCATTGAATCTCAACGATGTTTCTTGATTCTCAAGAAAGCTGCATGCTCATTTGATTATATAGTTTGAAGTTCTTTTCATTTTTAAAGTATGTAGAAGTTTAACATGTAAAACTCAATTAAATGCTTTGACAATGTTTAAACTTAGCATAAACACTACATATTTGATTTTGCAGTCTCATACTGTGTGAATCTGATCTACTAGTAAATTTAATGTCAAGATCATGAATTGCTTGCATCTTACTTTCATTTGAGCATTAAATAGCATGTAATGAGTCTCAATTATATTGCTCAGTCTTTTAATCATAATTGACTTCAGAGCTTTGCTCATGATATCAAGCAAAGCAATGAGTTGATATGTTTTCAAATTAATATAATTGCTCTTTTTTAATTTGCATAATATTATTATTTAAGTCTTTTTAAACTGCTTCAAATGATATTTATGTATTACACATGCATTGAATAAATTCGTCAATAATGAAATCAGTTCTGTAAAATTTATCTGCAGCGCTTTGTTTGAAATGTCTGAGATGTTTGATGCTTTGTCTATTTTTACTTTTTTAATTGTTTGTCTCACTTCATTTTTTGAAATGTGTAAGTCAGATGACATTATCAAGAATATAAATAAGTTTGCAATATTATTAATGTTTATCTGAAAAGATGAAAGAAAGAATTTTTCTTGCAATATCTTGATTTTTTTCTTGAACATCATTATCATTTGATCTGTGTCACTTCACTTTAATAATGAAAACTGAGAAAGTTTTTTAAATAATTGACTTTCAAATCTGACTCATTTTGCAAAGCATCATATTGACTTGAATGCATCACTCAGCTCATGCATTTATGATCTGAAATGTGTGCACTTTGCTTGTCAAATGATCTTGTTTTTATAATCATTATGTTTCAGATATTCATTTCACGCATTTTGTTAAAAGTCTGTCTAGAGTGAGTCAGATAAAGATGTCATGTAACTAGAAGATAAATGCTAAGAAAGAAAGATAGTTACAGAAAAGAAGCTGACTACATATGTGTATTTCTCAGTCGACGCTAGACTCAATAGAAACTAGTCAAGATGACAAAGCAAGAATAAGTCTGACAAGACTAGAATCATGATACATTTAATGTATTTTATGTTTTTCATATGATTTGCAGTCATCTTGATTTCATTACTATCTTTGAGCAGTTCAAATTTCAGAAGTTCTTTGCTCAACTTAATAACTTTGTCAAGAAAGTAAATTTCTCAATGATTTTTTGTAAGAAAGTTTTTAAAATTGAATTATTCTTTGTTGATTAAAAATTACGAAAATAAATTACTTAAACTATTCAGAGACAAAGCACATCATTAACATGATATTTACACTTCATTTTGATCATCAAAAGTAAATGAGAAGCATCATCAATGTGATGTCAATGAGTGAACGAGAAATAATTATCACTATCTTGCAAAAGAATTCAGTCAAGACAAAAGATATACAGAAGAAATTACATAAGTTGCAAGTACTTTATGAGTTCAATGAATGTAAAAATAACGAGTTGATGCTCTGAAAAAAGATGAGAAGTTTAACAGAAATGATAGAAAAGTTGATGTATCAACGTGTCGTTGTGTCAACTGTCAATCAATGCATGAAGAATCAGCTGAAGAGATTGAAAAAGATAATGAGCAAACTTGAAAAAAAGTTCATGAAGAAGAGAAAACATGTTGACAGCTGAGCAAAAAGAGTGAGCATGAAGTTAATAACATCATTTGAAAATCATTTTGTATTCAACATCAACATATTGTTATCAGTGCAAAATCGTTGTGAGAAATTTGAAGTAAAGATTTTCATCAAAGAAAAAAAAGAAGTAAAGAGAATCATGATAACAACAACAAAAAACATAGTAAGATAAATAAGAGAAATTGATGTTGATAAGACGTTGTCAACATGCAAAAACATAAAGATGATAAAGAGATGATTAAAACTGTTGATATTTCAAGTCAAGATGAAAAACAGCAAAAAAACATTGAAGAAAAATGATTTTTGAATCAAAGAGATATTATTGAATGCATATTTGTATGAAGTCAGTTTTAAAGTAGTGATACATAAAATTAAAATCAAAGAAATGTTTAAAAACATAGAGAAGAAAGAGATGAGAATGCTCATCAAGATCAACAAAGACATATATTCAGAAATGATGATTGAGAAGATTAAGTGACTCATAAAGAAAAGTAAGCAGAAGAAATATGTTTTGCTGATGATATACATAGTCAGCGCTGAGATGATAAACAAGCTAATCAATGTTTAAAGTATCAAGAATATGATCACAAGATGTATAAATGCAAAAATAAGCAGAAATGCATTTACTGCATGCTGAATCATTGCTTAAAGCACTGTTTTTACAAACAGACTTAAAATATGTAAAAATATGAAGCATGTCAAGACATACACAGAGTCTTTAACTCTCAATGTCATAAATAACAAGTTGAAAAAGAAAGAATAAAGAGAGTCACAAAGCACAAATCTTTATATCATGTTGTATGAAAGCAGAAAGAACTAAAGACAGTAACATCAAAAACATTCATAGAAACATTTATCAATTTGAAATCATTGATGAACAATGACTTGAAGAGAAAGCAAAAATGCTCAATGAATGAAAGTCATCTGTTCAACACAGTCATCACATCAGAAAACATTATACTTAATTACTTGATTAAAAAGTTAAGATTAAATGAATTAAAGTTAATGTTAATTACATCATTATCAATGTCATCTTTTATTAAGAATCTTACAAGTGAAGCAAATGCTTTGCAAATATTCAAGAGAACATTAAACAGTTTAAAATGTAAACTTTAATGTTTCAGCAAAAGAAGCTTTGAATATTACAGTACAACGTTCACAAGTTTAGAAACAAGATGACGATAATGCTACTACATGAGAAAAAGATAAAAAACTATGACATTTTGATTCTTCAAGAACTTTGATGATTTAATAACATTTTTAAAGCATACTGCTCAGCAACTGTTGACTTCATGCTGAAGAATAATGAAGATAGAATCTGTTTTTACATAAATAAGAAAATCGACAGCAACATCTGATATTCAACATAACACTTTAAAAATGTAAACACAATTACGTTATAAACATTAACAGATGATACACAGAAGATTCAGAGAGTTATACACATTCATGAAGCATATAATTTATCACTCAGAAATCATGAAATTATTCATGAAAAAGAAAATCTTTCAAACATTGAAAAGACATTGTACATGTTGAAAGAAAGCATTCTTGTAGAAGACTTCAATTTGCATCACTTCACATAAAGAGAATCATTCTACTTAAAACAACATTTATTGTTGAATGAGTTAATTAAAATGATCACAAACATTGATGCATTGCTAACATTGTTTTAAGATACAATTACAAAAGATTATCAAGAATCTTAAATGATAATAAATTTAATCTTCATGACAGATGACATTATGAATCGATTAATACAATGCAAAATCAACAAAGAAATGAAAAACTTTTCAAATCATTTATTGATACAGACAATTATAGATTTCAGAGTCTGCAAAAAGTCAGCGTGAAAATCACGTTGCAACTGAAAAACAATAAATAAAGAGAAGTTTTTTAATATTCTGAAAGAACAAATGTTGAAATCACTGTTGAATCATGAGATGAAATATTGATGCATAGATGAATACATCAAGTAATTGCTAAATGCACTGAAGAAAATCATCAAGATTTTCACTCTTTAAGTGAAATCACATGAAATGATCAAAGCAGAATGAACGAAGAAGTGTATAAAAATCATCAAGAGCATGTAATGAATGAAAAGAAGTTGTTGAATCATCAACAACTAAACAGAGTACATTTAAGCATGTGACAAGAAGAGCAAGATCATCAGAAAACAGAAACACAGTGAGTATTAAAAGATCATGCAGAATGTTGAAAAATTCTTGAAAAGACTGTTCAAAACTGCAAAATGAGCAAGAAATACAATTGCAGACACATTAACTTAAGTGACAATTTTCTCTCTGATCAAGTCAGAATGCTCTGACATTATTACAACAGCACAAAATAAAGTGAAGATGATGTTTTAAACTCACTTTTTAATTTTTATCATCTTCAAAAAATTTCATGTTGAACATAATAAATTTCAAGTACTCACTCTTAATTGAAAATGATGCTTTGCTGATGCATCATAAAATTAAAAAAGTCATCTACAAAGCAACATCTGACAAGACATTGAAACATACAAGATATATAAATAGAATAATGCATAAACTTGTTGATGATGCATCAAAATAAATACACTCTCTCTTTAAAAGATGTTTACAGAAGAAAATACAATCAACTCAGTTCAAAAACACAATCACAATAATGATGTAAAAGTCAAACAAGAAAGATTACTTCAATGCAAAAATATATAAATCAATTGCATTATTCAACACATTAAGCAAAATATTAAAGTTCATCATATTTGAACATTTGCAAAATGTTGTAGAAGCTTGCAACTTAATGTCACGATTCTAGCCTTGTCAGACTCAGTCTTCTAGCCTTGCCAGATCTATTCTTGCTTCGTCACCTTGACTAGTTTCTATTGAGTCTAGCGTCGACTAAGAAACACATATATGTAGCCAGCTTCTTTTCTGTAGCTATCTTTCTTTCTTAGCATTTATCTTCTAGTTAAATGACACTCATATTGACTCGCTTTATGCTGATCTCTAACACTTAATATTGAACATTCAGATGAAAGTCTACAAGCACAGATTAACAGATACAACTTTGCAATCAATTATAGAAAAAATACTTACTATGTAAAGTGACATGAGAAAAAAGTAGTCTCATTGCTGAGTCTGAATGAAGAGAATGCATTTAATAATGTAATGCACAGCAAACTTTTACATGACATGAAGAAAAGAAAAGTTTCTAAACTGTTTTTCAAGTTTTTGAAGAATTTTCTGAAAGATTAATGCATCATAATCACAATTGATGATTACATGATGATGAAATGCAGCATAAATGTTGACATATCACAAGATTCTTCACTATCATCAATATTATATTTGTTTTACAATGTAAATTTGTTAAAAGCATGTGATGACATCAAGTTGAGAACTAACTTTACAAAATTCGTAAATAAAATCAATATTTTAATATACAAAGAATTTATAAAATGCAATTGCAGAGTTCTTAACAAAATTTATGATAAATGCAAATAATGATCAAAAATGCATGACATCAAATTCTTGATGACAAAGCATAAGTTAATTTACTTTATGAAAACTTTTAAATGATTTAATATAAAAGTTGATGTAAAGCTGATAAAATATCAAATCAACTTGAAATTAAACATCAGAATCTTGAAAGTTTAACTGAACTTCAAGTTGAAATGAGTAATTTACATGCATCATGTTGAAGCAAAATTAGTGATTAAACAAAAAATCATGCAGACAATCATTGAATCTACTTGAAATTCATCAATGATGATAAGTAAATAATAATAATAATAAATTTATACACTTTTGTGACATCGATTAAGTTGACTTATGAGAAACTTTATGCTATTTATATTGAGTGAACAAAACTTTCTGAAATAGAAAATCACTCGCTGTTTATATTACTGCTTCATGCAGTTGAAACTATTGTTATAAAACTTTGTATCAAATTAGTTCACGTTGATTGCATGTTAGAAAATGAGTGATTCAATCACTTTAAATTGTTTCAAAAGCTTCATTTTCATCATCATTCTTGCAGCTGCTCTGAAACTCTTCATGATAGTGATGATTATTTGATAGTTCAAGAAGTTAATGTTTTGTAGCATTCTTGATTGCAAATGCAATCAATTCAAGTAATACATGAATACATGTTTTATCATTTGATGATTTCAGTTACAGTCACATTACACACTATTTGCGTCTGAAACAATTTTTAAGTGCAAATAAACATTCAAATCTATGCATTCAATTTTGATGTAAATGATGAAAGTGCTTTTAATCTTCTGAAGATTATTTCACATTTTTATCATCTTGTTAAACAAATGCAATCTTTGTGTTGAAGTGATGTAAATATCTGCAATGCATTTTCTATATTTTTTTCATCATTGCTTTCATTGACTTTTGTGATACTGTGCTATTGCAATACTGTCATTAGTCAAAATCATTGCAGCGAAAGCTAATTACTTATGTCTTGACTGTATTTTCACATTTTCTTGAATTAAGTTGTTCAGAAGCATCACTTTCTTGATAACAAGAAAGTGAGAAATGATGCAATTAATACTTATTAGATGAGCGCATATCAGTTTGCATGTTTATCTGATTTTCTGTGTACAATCATTAATTCAACTGTGTAACATGATCTTGTCTTGCAATATGTTCAAATGAACATGCAGCGAGCTTGTGTACATTTCTGCTTTCAGAATCTCAATGCTTACTCTTTTAAATGCTTTTGCAATGTGATACAGAGTTTGATTTTATAGTGTTTCAAGTTTGCATTCTTTGTCTGACAATTCTTTCTTTTTTTCTCGTTGATGTCAAACTGATGCTTCAAATGCAATTTCTGATCTTATTACTATTAAGTATATTTGTCTTGCTTTTATGAAGATTATCTCTCATGTAAAGACTTCAAATTGACTAAGTGCTAGCATTCATGTAATGTGATTCACTTCAATTTGATGAAGATGTGCATTTCATTGCAATTTTGTATTTAGTTGTACTTTTAAAACTTGTACATTTAATTTTAACTTAATAATTGAGCTTTCTATTTGTATGCTAATCATCATGTTAAATCTTTTTGATTTTTTAATGAAGTGTGTAAATTCATACTTTTCTGATGTGAATGTTGCATTATGAGTGCAAACTCATTTCATGCAGATATCATGTGCTTTACTTAGTGTTTTGCAAATTTCTTCAATGAATTTATTGTATGTTAGAATGTTAATGTCATTTACAAAGTTGAACACTTTAATCTTAATTCTTAATGTTTTGTACTTTTCAATTAAACTTGCGTTGAAGAATAGAAAGAGAATCAATAAAATGAAAAATTTCTGCAATATGTTTGCATTTATCTTGCATATGTTACTTGTTTGCTCATTGAATCTCAGCAATGTTTCTCGATTTTTAAGAAAGCTGCATGTTCATTCAATTATGTAGTTTGAAGTTCTTTTCATTTTCAGAGTATGCAGAAGTCTGACATGCAAAACTTGATTAAATGTCTCAATGATGTTTAAACTTAGCATGAACACTACATATTTGATTTTGCAGTCTCATACTGTGTGAATCTGATTTACTAGTAGATTTAATGTTGAAATCATAAATCACTTGCATCTCACTTTCATTTAAGCATCAGATATCATGTGATGAGTTTCAGTTATATCACTCAGTCTTTTAATTATGATTGACTTCATAGCTTTGTTCATGATATTAAGCAAAGCAATGAATTAATATGTTTTCAAATCAGTATAATTGCTCTTCTTTGATTTGCATAATACTATCATTTGAGCTTTTTTAAACTGCTTCAAATGATATTTGTATATTACATATGCGTTGAATAAACTCATCAATATTGAGATCAGTTTTGCAAAATCTGTTTGCAGCACTCTGTTTAAAATGTTTAAAATATTTGATGCTTTGTCTGCTTTTACTCTTTAATTGTTTATCTCACTTCATCTTTTAAAATGTGTAAATCAGATGATATTATCAAGAATATAAATGAGTTTATGATGTTACTGATGTTTGTTTGAAAGAATGAAAGAAAGAATTTTTCTTGCAATATTTTAATTTTTTTCTTGAACATCATTATCATTTAATCAGTGTTACTTCACTTTAATGATAAAAACTGAGAAATTTTTTAAATAGCTGACTTTTGATTTTAATTCATTTTGCGAAGCATCATATTGACTTAAATGTATCACTTAGCTCATGCATTTATTTTCTGAAATGTGCGCGCTTTGCTTGTTGAATGATCTTGTTTTTATGATCATTGTGTTTCAGATATTCATTTCACGCATTTAATGTATTCTATATTTTTTATATGATTTGCAGTCATCTTGATTTCATTACTATCTCTGAGCAGTTTGAATTTCAGAAGTTCTTTGCTTGACTTAATGATTTTGTCAAGAAAATAAATTTTTTAATGATTTTCTGTAATATCTTGATAACTTCACTCATTCTCTTGTTTATCATCATCTTGCTGTTCAAAGAATGATTTGACGAAAGATGCATATGCAGATACGCGCTCAATGCTTCTGTGTTCATTTTCTTTCATAATCATCAAGTTGAAGATTGTATTAAAGTTGTTTATAAACACAGTTCTGTGACAATTGAAAGATGATTCAACTTTTGATGCAGATCAATGCATACTTTGCACTTGCGTGTCATGAACTGTATTTTCTCGTTGCTAACAACTAAATCAATAGTTGTAAACTGATTGTGAATCTTGCAAGTAATAATGTTTGATTTCAGTAATAGTTTCAACTTAGCATTAGTAATGATGTTAAGCAAACTGTCAATTGCTGCATGTCAAGTGAAGCATTTTCGTTTCTCTTAATGAGAATGATGTAGATTGAAATCTTTTATGATCAGTTGTTCACAATCATTTTTAAGTAGCTCGCTTAAGCGAGAAATGATTAAAGATTTCTTTATAAATGTAAAGAACAGTGAACATAAATTGTAGATGTTTATAAGTTATAACATCTGCGTTTCATCATCTGTGTTATAAGTTAATATTCTGATTAAGCAAATATTTGACTCAGCTGTTTCTATCATTCATTAATTAAGTCTTAAGTATTTATTCACATATATGCATGTTCTTGACTGTGATGACGTGTTTTTCACTAGATAAAAGAAGTTGTAAGCTGAGTTAAATGATTGAGTGTCATTAATGTTGCAACTCTGCTTCTGTATAATTATAATGTCAAAATCATGAACTTCTTTATTAATTAAAAATGATTTCTGAATTTTTAATGATTTTCTGATGTTGTACTGCAGTATTTGTAGAAAATATTGTTTTATCATAAAGTTATTTGTAGCTCTTGTTGACTCTGCAAAGAGAAGACTTTTTGAATGCTCTCAGTCATTGAAAATCTGTCTTATTTTCTGATTTGTTGTTTCTGACTCTGCTTAAGCGACGTTTCATCTGAGTCACTACTCACGCAAGAGAAATGATCAACGCGTCTTTTCTTGACTTCTATCATCTGTCATGTTGATTCATGAGCGACTAGACTGCATGTTTTCAACACAACTATTGTTGAGCTTGATGAGTTTGCTGAACTGAGAGAATTCATGAACTTCAAAGAGTTCATTGAATCTGCAAAGCTTGAAGACAGCAAAGAGCTTGAAAATTGCAAGAATGTGCAATTGTATTTAAATGCTTCTGAATATCTGAACAATTTATTTCTATAGATTTCAAATGCTTGTTTCATCTGCTGTCATCATTTGAAACAAATGTGTTTTCAGAGTTCGTGATTTTCATTGCAGTTAGCACAACATCTTTTATTCAAAGATGTCATGCATCTCTTGATGTGATGTTTGTCTGTGCACTTGATACAGCGTTGATTCTTTCTGCAAAATCTGATCATGTGATCAAATTCTTGACATCTGAAGCACTGTATGATGCAACAGTTCTTCTTGAACAGTTCACATGTACATTCATAATATGCATTTAGCATACTCATGTTCATCAATTGATTCATCATCACTTTGATTGCTATCTTCATGATGAGCAATGAATGAGTCTTTTCACTCTTTGCTACTTTCTTAAGTCAGACTATTTTTAAAATCTTCAGATTTTTATGAAGTCTTGCATTATTCTTTATCAGCTTTCTAATGACTTTCTTCTGATTATTCATGTTGATTGTAGTGCACATTTCATGTGTCAGCACTGCAAATGTTCATTGCAATATGCATGTTGAATTTGCAATTTCTTTCATTCATTCTTGAGTTTTTTTCAGATTTGCTTGTGCATCTGAGCTGACTGCATGAAGAAAAATGTCTTTGCTACTCAACTTGCAAAAAGACATGATCAGATTTCATTGACTCATTGACACATTTGCTATTCTTTGAAAAATCTGCTTGATGATCTTCTTTTGCATCTTCTTTATTTCTTTTCTGTCTGCTATCTTTATCATGACTTTATATCTTTTGCAAAGTGATGATGATTTTTCTCTGAGACATTGCTTTCTCATTGATAGTTCTTCTCTTATCATGTTTGCTTATGACATGATTTTCAATGAGAAACGCGTATTTCTCTGCATTTGTAACTGCTTGCTTAGCAGTTGAACTGATGTCTTCAGTTTCTGTACATTCTTTGTGATGAATGCATTCTGAGTCATGTGATGTTTTTCTTCTGATTCAAGTCAAAGACAATGCATCAGCTTCACTGCTACTTCTTTTCATGAATGATCTTTGCTTTTCTCTTTCTTTAACATTAATGTCTGTATTAGAAGATTAATAATGTTAACAACATACTTCTTGTCATTGTGTAAGCTTTTCGATCTTACATTGCTGTTTCTTTGTGATGAGTTAACGTTACTTGCAATCATCTCTGAATCAGCATTACTACAGTTCATGCAATTCATCGTCGTTTATTCATCTTCTAGATTCATTCTGTCTTGATTGTATTACTCTTTTCAAAAATTTGCTTTACGCACGTTGTGATTATTCAGATCTGATGATAAGTAAGCAAATATACTTTACGATGATGCATTCTTTGCTTAGTCACACAGTCATCATATGATACACATTACAAAAAGTAAAAGATCATTGAAAAAAATGCAAGAAAGAACATTGTAACAAATCATCAACATTTATTATGCAACATCAACAAAGATTCTACAGATGAAAACAAATATGACATCAATAGATATTTACTTATGAAAGCTGATACAAAGATCAATAACAAACATGAACTCTTGAAAATCAGATAAAGTTATCAAGATGATAATGCATTGAATTCACAACGACTTAACATTCAAAAAAGATCAAAAATCAAAGTTGCATAAAACATCTTTACAGCTAAAGTGAAAGTAAATGAAAGAAACATTCAAGTAAATGAAGATGAATCAAAGTCATTTTTACACAGCAATTCTCTGATCAAAGTCATTGAAAATAGTTATAATTGCAAACAAGAAAATGTCAATAAAACAACATAATCTTGACATGTTTGCATTGAAGCAAAGAGTTTACTTAAATAATAGTGACAGCAAAGATGATGTTACAGCAATTGCAATAAGAATGAACTGAGAATTAAATAAAAGACTAAAAAGATCAACTTTAATCATCACTCATCATGATGAGTTGAAAGAATTAGTTACGAAGATGAAACATCTTGCAAATGTAGTGACAGTGAATCAAGAGTATCATGAAAAGATATACAAAGTATACAGTAATAATCAGACTTCTTTGAAAACAGTGAAAGTCATGATATCAACAAAAGATCAAACATGTCTGCAACAAGTTCAAATTGCACATAAAAGCATTCAATCTTGAGAAGTTATGCTGAAGTTACATTGAGTGACAAGACATGCAGAAGTACTCAAAAATGAAGCGATGAATAAAATGATTGATGATGCATATGATTTGTCTTTATTGTTGACTGAGCATCAATGCACTGAAGTGATAATAAGACTGATGTTCATACAGAAACAGATCAGATAAACTTGAAGAATAGTTTGAAAAGAGAAATTCAATGCAACTCATTTTCAATATCTGACATTAAAGATGATACATCAACATTTGTGACTGCACAAGAATCATGCAAAGTCTCACAGCATGTTATTGATGCAACTACGCATGAGAAAAATTGACTTCAATCAATTTTTACATGAGAGATGAGTACTTGATGTCATTACAACAACATGCAAGTGCAACAAAGATTAAATGTCAATCAAGCACATTTTATTAACATGTTTTAAATGAAAGATAAAACGAAAGATGATGCAATGTAAAAAGAACATCATGAACTTGAGAAAGCTTTTAGAAATCATGAGCATAATAATAATGATCATTCAAATGATACTCTTGACAAGCATACTGAATCAATTTCAGACTGTGACATCATTAAAGAATCAGATGAAAGAGAGAAAAAGTAGAAAAGAAACAAGTTCATAAAGTTCTTGCATTGAGAACAGTTACAGTATAAAACACAAGAAAAAGCGATAGTAAATATGAAAAGAGCGCTACGCTAGCGCAGCGCTCGCTACAATATATAGAATCTTGTATAGACTTATAATGAGTGTTGAATTAAGTAAGAATCAAATTTTTTTTAAAAATAAAATGATCTTTTATAACATCTTGATAACTTTGCACATTCTTTTGTTCATCATTAACTTGCTGTTTAAAGAACGATTTAATGAGAAATGCATATGCAGATATACACTCAATGCTTCTGTGTTCATTTTCTTTCATAATCATTGAGTTAAAGATTGTACTGAAGTTATTTGTAAACAAAGTTTTATGATAATTGAAAAATGATTTAATTCTTGATGCAAATTGATGTGTATCTTGCACTTGCATATCATGAACTGTATTTTCTCACTTTTAAAAACTAGATTAATAGTTGTAAACTGATTATAAGTCTTACAAGTAATAGTGTCTGATTTCAGCAATAATTTCAGCTTAGCATTAATAATGATGTCAAGTAAACTGTTAATTACTGATCAACAACAAGATTTATTTATATGAGATGCTGACTACAAATCTTTTGCAAGCTATGCTTGTCAGAAGAGCTAAACAATCTCATCAACATTGACAGAGCAGTAACAACGCTTTACTCATGCATTGAGCTTACACACAGTTGAAAAGCGAGACAATAACAACGCAGTCATCAACGCGTTGAAGCTTGCATATACACAAAAGAACAGCAACGTCTTTGCATATATGCTGCAACTCATATACAACATATATATATATTGCAAAGACATGATTCAGCTTTTGCATACATATAAACAGATGTGATGCAGTAAATTAATTAAATTTTCGCATTTTCAGATTGATTTACATGCAGCGCAATCATACATAAAGCAGTAACAGCGCTTTATTCACATGTTGAGTTCATATACATCATATACATATACACTGCGAAGATATAACTCATCTTTTGCACATTTACAGACTTGTACAATGCAGCAAATTGATTGATTTTTCTCATTTTCAGATTGATTTACACACATTGCAATCACATACAAAGCAGTAACAGCGTTTGACTCAATATTGAACTTATATATGACATTTATACATATATTGTGAAGACATGATTCAGCTTTTGCACATCTACACGTCTGCATGATGCAGTAAATCAATTAATTTTTTGCTTTATCAAATTGATTTACATGCATTGCAATTACATACATTGCAAAGACATAATACAGTCTTTGCTCATATATACAGAATGACAGCAACGTCTTTGCACACACGTTGCAACTAATATACAACATTCACATAATCATTGCAGAGACACAACTCAACTTTTGCACATTTATATGCTTGCATGATGCAGTAAATCAATCGATTTTTCGCTTTATTAGATTGAGATACATGCATTGCAATCATATACATTGCAAAGACATGATACAGTCTTTGCTCATATACACAGAATGACAGCAACATCTTTGCGCATGCGCTGCAACTCATATACATCATACATACATACATTGCAAAGACATGACTCAGCTTTTGTGCATCTACATGCTTAAGTGATGTAGTAAATTAATCGATTTTTCGTTTTATTGAATCAATGTACATGCATTGCAATCACATACATTGTAAAAACATGATACAGTCTTTGATCAGTGATGAAACTCATCTGTATATGATGCTGACTACAAATCTACTGTTTAACTACAGTAGAGTCTAAAGATCATCAAAAGTTTGAATGATATTAAGACGCTGCGTGATGATGAAGCGCTGTGCATTGATTGCATGCAGAGTTTTCACAATCATGCAGACTTTGATAATCTTAATGCACATGTTACAAAGCAATCTGCATGCAGATGAGAAAGTCAAATAAAATGCAGAACTACAAGAAAAATCACTTATGAAAATCATTCAATTCAGTATCTTGTCATTGCAATGACAAAAATTAAGACAGAACATTCTTGCATTTGATCTGTTAAAGATGATTAGCAGAAAAAACTTAAATCATGAACATTCTTTAAATTTACATGTTAACTATGTATAAATCTTGTTAAGACTGCATGTTTATTATTACAACATAAGCAACTTACAAGACTCATTAAGTTTGACATGAGTAAACTTAAAAGTTTCATTAATATCATTTAACAGACATTCAGATATAAACATTCTATACATGAGCAATACATTAATGAGAAGACTTTGTTAAAAGAAGAGAAATACAAGCAAATTAGTAAAGAATGATCAAACTATGTTATCTGATTAAAAGTGTAACATATGAATATCTTTGCATGAGAGAAATCTTTACAGATAACATGAAACAGATGAGTTGCACATTTTACAAGTGAAGTAAGTATCTGTGAAGCATGATATACAATGATGATGATTGTCGATCTTAAGAATCTCATCTTTTCACTAAGCTTTGACTCTTGAATGTCTTGATGATAAAATCAATCTCTAATTAAAAACATCGTCTGTATAGTTTGAAAAAACAGTAGTGTATATCAATGTGATTAAAGAAGAAATTGACTGCAATATGCATATGTATTGCTGATAAAACATCTGCAACTCATGCTTAAAAAGTAAATTGTTGAAATTTGAGCAGTGAGAGATTTCGCTCATCTTGAACTGTGAATCTGCAACGAGAAAAACTATCTCTCGCTAAGAGAAAAATCAGCATAGAGATCGTGTCTTATGTATGTTGCATGCAATGTATGCAACATATTTTCAATAAACATCATTGAAAATGAAGCAGCGAATCAATTGATCAAAGACGCAATACGAAAAAGATTGATAATCAACATCAGAAAAAGAACAATCATGAGCTTCATTAAAAAGCAAATAGACAAAGAGATAAAAGAGTAATGACTAATTGCATGAAACAACAGCATCAAAAAAGAAAATCAGTATCAGAAGCACACAGCGAGAGTGAATCTGAATTACAAATCATTAAAGAAATTTCAAAAAATAAACAGACTGATGTTTTCAACGTTTATACAGCTAAAAATGAGACATGACTATTTTAAAAGTTATTTGCATCAATTATCAAAGAATAGTTTGAACAAATGTTATGAAATATGTAAGACGAGACAAACGTTGAAGCACTTACTATTGAATTGCAAACATTATAAAGCAGAACAGTTACAGCTTAAAGCAAAAGCACAGTTCAAAAACATGAACATTATATTGATGTTGTTTATCATCAAGATTGAAAGAATCACAATGTTAAAGTACTTGAAAAGTACTTGAATTGCAACAAGAAAATGACTATTAAGAACGAAAAAGTAAAGTGAAAAGAACATGAAGAAACAAGAAAATGAAAGCATGAAAGAAAGAAGATGTTTGATTGAAAGCACTTGTTTGCACAAACTATTGATGTGATCAATCAATGAAAAGATATAAAGCAACGACTTTGATCAAAATACATGTAATTTAACATATGTACAGCATTTAGACAATGTCATAGTCATAGACTGCATGCACTTAATGAAGAAGAAAAAAATGACACAGTCTTTGCTCATATACATAAAACAACAGCAACGTCTTTGTGCACATGTTGCAACTAATATACAACATTCACACAGTTATTGCAAAGACACGACTCAGCTTTTGCACATATACACATCAATGTAATGCAGTAAATCAATTGATTTTTTGATTTTCTGAGCGATTTACATGCATCGCAAATACATACACTGCAAAAACATGACACAGTCTTTGCTCATATACACAGAATGACAGCAACGTCTTTGCGCATGCGCTGCAACTAATATACAACATTCACACAGTCATTGCAAAAACATAACTCAGCTTTTGCATATATACACATCTGTGCAATGCAGTAAATCGATTGATTTTTCGATTTTCTGATCGATTTACATACGTTGCAATCACATAAATCAAAACTCATCTAGTTTGTTCAACTGAGTAATCATATAATGAATTCAAAAGCTTACATCAAAGTGATCAGCTTTCATCTACATAAATCAAAGCTTATTTAGCTTGCGTAGCTTGATAATCATACAGATAAGTTGAAAGCTTACATTAAAGTAATCAGCTTTCACAATCTTGAGTTGTTTATATGATCACTTAATTATATAAACAGCTTACGCACTTGTATGTGCAAACTATCAATGTGATTGATCAATGAAAAGATACATTGCAATGATTTTGACTAGATTACATGTAATTTAGCATACATACAGCGTCTAGATAGTGTCATAGTCATAGACTGCATGCACTTAATGAAAAAAAAAGTTGTTTGATTAAAAGCACTTGTTTGCGCAAACTATCAATGTGATTGATCAATGAGAAGATATATTGTAATGATTTTGACTAGATTACATGTAATTTAACATATACACAGCGTTTAAATAGTGTCATAGTCATAGACTGCATGCACTTAATGAAGAAAAAAAGATTGAAAACGTTAATCTATTGATTTTTCTCATCTCTTTTAATGATTTATGACTTAAATTCACATTTGATATGTGCTTTTGATACTGATTTTTCTTCTTGATGCTGCTTTTTCAAACATTTAATTATTGTAATTTCATCTTTTTGCAAATTTGCTTTTTGACGAAGCTTATGATGATTACTTTCATGTTGTCAATAATTGATAATTCTTAAGCAATGCTTTTGATCAATTGATTTACTTTTTCATTCTCAATAATTTTCTTGCAACTTAATATTCATTGTATGCAAATTTAAGATTGATTCTGACATAAATTAATTAAGTTTTGTCGTATGTTATTGAATAACTTTGCATTGACGTTGCTCTTTATGTTTAGTTTTTGCAAAGTCATTTGACTGTTCATGTACACTCAAATTTCGCTGTTTTTGAGTGCTTTTTCGCTGCATATTGCAATTGCATCGCTAATAGCTTACAATTTTGCTTTCATTGTGATTATTTTGTCAGAAACACTTGTTGCTTTGCTGTATTTGATGAATTCATACATGAATATTACTGTCATTTCAGTTTCTGTTTCAACTTCTGCTATCTTTTTTTGAATTTGCAATGCATTGATATACATCACTATGTTTTTCGTCTTTTTAATAATTCTTTCTAATTTTCTGTAGTGTGTATTAATCATTTTACAAGTTTCACTTTTTGCAAATTTGATTTAATTTTTTTCTAAATGCTTGATTTCTTGATCTTATGATTTCTTGAAGTGAGAAATTTCAATTTCTTTTATTGAATTTAGTGTTTTTTGCACTTTGTTTAATATTTAATATATCTGCGTAAATCTGTCTTTGCACTTCTTAACTTTTTAAGATAAATTCGTCTTCATCTTGCTTCAGTTCAGATATTTCAATGCATTCAGATTTAAATTCAATTCAATAAAGTATTAAAATGAGTATAAAATAAATGTTCTTTTTCTGATAAAGTGTTTTTTCAATAATTCAACTATTCAAATTGCATAGTTTTTGCACTTTTGATTTAATTGCATCTTTATTGATGAGATTTCAACTTCTATTTGCATAGCATTTATTAATGATGTTTGAAACACACTCAGAATTTTTTATAATGTTACGTTTTGCAGTTTACAAAATTTGACTAAGTAAATTTTTTGATTATTTCATCATATTTCGACGTCATAATTGCTAATAAACATGATGCATATCAAATATAACTGCTTTTCTGATTTGACATTTAATTCTCACTCACTATTCATTAATTTAAACAATGAGTATAATATTTGATTAACAACGAGATTTATTTATACAAGATGCTGACTACGAATCTTCTGCAAGCTATGCTTGTCAGAAGAGTTGAATAATCTCATCAACATTGACAAAGTAGTAACAGCGCTTTACTTACACATTGAGTTCATATCGAAAATCGAAATTTTCCGCGCTCACGCAGATCAAAATCGGCGGCGAAACGAGAGTTTATCAACGCAGAAGAAATAATCATCAATTCAGACAGTAATTTGATTGATAAATCGAAGAGCAAACTCACATGAAAAGAACAAGTCATCAATCGACTTTAGAACAGCACAAAAGACTGCGTACTGACGCAAAAATCGAAATCGAACTCTTTTGCGCTTGAAGATTGCACAGAAAACAACGTTGTTTCAGAGAAGTACAGCATTTCTTATCAAATCACTATCTGTTTTACCTTTTCTTGATGTGCAAGACAATAAGTCAAGATCAGTTGTTACTATTCTGAGCGAGATAACGTGACTACTTCGATATCTGAAATATAAAGCAATTGCGTCAAGCATTTTCTATCAAAAAGAGTAATCTAGATTCTTGCAGACTAAATTTATATCATTTTCATCTGACATAAGTTGATAATAAAAGACGATTTATTGCAGATTTCAAGATAGAAATTGAAAGATCTTTACACTAGAGTTATTGTCTACGTGAAACGCTTTGAGTAAGAGATTAAAAAGATATTTAAGTGATGTCAAGTGAATTTTCTAGAAGCTCGAAGCTTGAAACTCGAAAAAACTCTCTATGAAAAGAAATATAAAGAGTCGCTTTATGCATTCTTTCTCGTCTCGTTTCATGAATAGTAACGCGAAACTCAGTAGAAGCAATAGCTCAGCGTCAGAACTCAAAACGTTGACAATAGAAATCAAAAAATCAACATTAGAGATTGAAACAGATCTATGAAATGAACTTAGCATGAGTTCATCAACAAGCAAACAACTGCAGAACGACATTGTTGATTTATTTCGCAGTCAATAAAAATCGCTCACATCAGTAAATAGAAAAACGCAATACATGTTTAGTTCACTTGATGCATTGATGCTAAATTTACATGCAAATGCGCATAATGACAAGAATACAATTAATCTGCGAAATGCAAAGTTGCAGCAAAAAGAGCAAACATGAGCGATTGTGAAATTCAAAGAAATGAAAAAGCGAAAAGCGATGAAAAGTTTGCAAAAAGAAGCTAGCATCAAAGTTAGTACAAGCAAGTGCTATGATGTCATCTCTAAAGAGATGCAGATAAAGAGACTGCGCGAAAGAATTGAATTCGCAGTCAATCAGCTAAGACAAGCAATATCAGAACAGAAAGAGATTATAAGTCATAGCTTAATCTACATTCAAAGAGCATGTAATGAAAGCATAGAAAACTCGATTCAGAAGCAAATAAATTGACTTCAAAGTCAAACAAACAACAAACTGAAGATCATTCTACAATTGATTCAACAAAATGCTGAAGACATCAAAAAGAGAATTTGCAAATCTTGCAGAAGACGCAGGTTTTGCAAACGTCGCAAGTCATGCAAAATTCGCAAAAATCAACGCAAAAGCTCACATATGCACAAAAAGCAGCTCAAGTCACAGATGCAAATGCAAATGCAAACACAAATGTAAATGCGAATGCAAATGCAGGCGAATGAAATCTGATTATCAAGAAATTCTCGTCAAAATCACAAGAAATATCGTATTGCAAAAGAAGACTCATTGTCAATTTCAAAAATGAGAACTGAACGTTGAAGATGATGAAAATGCAAGATTTGATGAATAACACATTGAAAAAGGCGAAAATCTATCTAAGAGTCGTCATGATAGTCAAAATGTTAAAGAGAAACAACATTGCTTTGATGATCTCGAAAAAATACATCGCAGACGTCTTACTAGCGCAAAGAGCAATATGAGAGCATGTTTTTGATGTTAAAAGCATTAAGAAAGATGAGAAATGACACAAAATAGTCATACACAGTCTGAAAATCGAAATCTTCAACATGAAGATCAAAATGAAATATCTGAGAATTGAGCTAAAGAAGTACAATTCTGAATTGAAGCTGATAATCAATTCAATATGATTATCAAAAGATGAAAATAAAGCAAGAAAGAATGATGCTTCAATGATATTGATGTTCAAAATTGAAGCAGAAGCACAAAGACATTTGAAAAAATGACTCTTAAATGTAAGATCAACATATTGAACAGTCAAATATCGAGACTATCGATCAAATGATCAATGTCAAAAATATTAAACATTTAAGCATTTGCAAAACAAATGCAACAGATCATCAAGATGCTTGTACTGCGAGCGAAATCATCAGATCTGAAATCATAAATGTCAATTATCTACGTGCAAAGATCAGAGTGTTGAGTCATATCTGAGTCACATCTGAGTCAGATCTAGATCAGATCTCGACTAGATCATTGACTAGCTCTAATCATTACACAGAGTACTCGCTAGCATGCATTGCGAATTGATTAAAGCTTCAGTCTTGTTCAGTCTTATCGATCTTGATACGCTTATAACATTATCTTTCTCTTCAAAAATTCATGTTTGCATGAATGTAGTTTCTTTGCTTGCTTTTGTTGATAGTTATTTCAATATTTAGCGCGGTTTGCTTGAATATAGCTTATGAAATTCATTCAAAACTTTCTCTGAGTCATCGAATTTCTCTTTATTAACATAGTATCATTCGTTGTTTCTATCTAGATCTTTTCATTTGACTTTGTACTATACTCGATCTCAATAACGTCTGAAATTCAATATATCATTTATCTTTCAATGTTCATCATCTTCAATAGTGATTGATCTGAATGATTCTGAATGTTGTTCTGATAGAAAGTCTTTTGAATATGATTGTAGTAGCTTTGAGCTGAACATTGAATGTATATGCTTCATGCTTATAAATAGACGAAAATGATAGAAAGTCTCAACTTTGACAATGATTGAGTAGAAATCTAGCTGTTTATCTTTCAAATTCTTGCATGATCTTGTGATTTTGATGTTTCTGAAAGATAGTCAAATCTGATCATCTATCTTGTAGATGACGTCTCATTTATGTTTATTGATTTGAGCTTTGATGATCAGCTTAGTCTTTTTCAATTGTTAATGATTGAAGTTTAGTAGCTCTTTCATTCAAATGACAATATCATCTGCTTTTCTAGCTTCAATTCATTCACAAGTGATTTCATAGTCAGTTGTATCTGAATTGAAACTCATTCGAGAATGAAATTCTTTATTGAAGTAGAAAGAGATCATTGAGATGACTGAGAACATATTGACATTGTCACTCAACTTCATCATAGATATTCATTTAGCTTAATCATTCTGCATGTAATTACAGTAGATTCTGAGTTTGCATTCAACGTCTTGATTGACTCGCTCTGTTTGATCGTTGATCTCAGAATGATAAGCAGTGAATAGACTAGCAATAATTCATAGTTGCTTACAAAAACTCTTTCACATGATGAATATGAATTGAGAGTCTCTATTTGAAACAATAGAACTGAGTAAATCATACAGTCGATAAACGTTTCATAGCATGATTCAAATCATTTCTTCAACTGAGATGTCATCGTCTTCTTAATAACAGAGAACATAGTGATGTTCTTTGATGAGATGACATATGATTGTGCAAATGACGTTATAGTTTTCTGACAAAGATAGTTCAGTGATGAAGTTCATAGTTATATCTTTTCAGCGTTTCTGTGAAATTGAAAGAGAATGATGAAGTTCATTGATGTTATTTCTAGAGACTTTGCTTCGCTGATAAGCATAACAGTTTCAAATGTATCATCAAATAGTAGCTTGATGATCTGATCAATAGTAGAAACGCTGAATTAGATTGATGATTCATTTATTGTCGAGATGAAAGATTGAAGATTGATCATGCACTTCTTGTAGTAATTTCGTGTACATGTTCTCAGAGATTCACAATAAATCTTTTCTAAATAGAACGTTGTCAATGATTTTGCAGTTCTTCAGTTTAGTGATATGAAATTTGAGCTTATTGTCGTTTTTTGCTTATTTATATTCGCTGCAGAACTCATTCATTTAATTGACTAATCATACTCTTTGATAGAAATTGACTTCTGATTTCGAATTTGCGCTTGATTTTAAGTCAATAGATAGAATATCAACTCTATCAGAGATAAGAATAGTTTGAAAGCAATCTTTAAATCATTTAGCTGATTCAGAGACGTTTGCTAGAGACATTTGAGTTAGCGCATCAACTTTAGTATTTATTTTGCCTGATCTAAAGATAATTTGAAAATTGAACTTCAATAGAATGTTCAGATAGTTGACTTGACGTTGACTTAGCTGTTTGTTTTTCATGAAGATCTTCAGAGTCTGATAATCAATGAATATCTGAATGAGTAATTCAGTACATTTCAGCTCAAGTCATCAATGTTTGAAACAGCAAATAATGATCAGCAATTTCTTGTCATAGATATGATAGTTGATTTCAGCGAGAATCATGCTTTTGCTGTAGAAGATCATCGAGTGAAGTACATTTTCATCATTGTACTGAGACAATATTTCATCTTTTACATAGTTTGATGCATAAATTTTCAAAATAGTCTGATGTTTGAGATCAAAATGACGAAGAACTAAAGCGAAACTGATCTGTTTCTTCAGATTTCTGAAAGCTTGAACGCAGACTTCATTTCAAACAAAAGACGTGTTTTTTCTAGTCAATTGAGTGAATAATTTGACTAGTTTGAAGAAGTTTCTAATAAAACAACGATAGAAGTTCACAAATCTCACGAAGTTCTGAATTTCTTTCAAATTGATCAAAGTAGTTCAGTTGACTATGATGATCATCTTACTTGAATTCATGTGAAGATCTTGTTCTGATACAATGACTTCTAGAAAGACAGTCTCTTCTACATTGAATTCGCACTTTTGAATATTCATCTGCAGTTTAGCTTTGCATAGTCATCTCAATACTAGTTTGACGTGATCTCTATGTTTCTTTCTTGTTTTGCTATAGATGAGAATGTCATCTAGATAGACTTGACAAAAGTTGTTCAGAAAGTCTCATAAAACGTTATTCATATATTGCTGAAAGAAGATCAATTTGTTAGTCAGTTTGAATGATAGCATCTTGTATTTATATGCTTCTAAAGCAGTGATAAAAGTGATGTAATTCTCGTTATCAAAATGCATTTGAAGTTTGTTGAATGCTGATATGATGTTCAATCTAATCAGATGCTTGCAACTTACTATTTTATCAATGATCTCGTCTATCAACAATAGAGAATATCTATTTCTTTTGAAAATGACATTAAGCTTTCAATAGTTCATGCACAATCAAAGATCTTCATTTGCTTTGAGAATGAATAGAATCAACGAGAAATAGAGAATCTGACTGAGAGTGATGAATCTCTTTGACAGATTCTCGTTCAAATACTTCTTTACTTTCAGAAGTTTGACAGAGAACATTTGATATGCTCGACAGCAAGAAGACGTTGAATCACTAGTGAGCTCGATTTTATGATCATAGAAGCGATAAGAAGATAGTTTATTTGATTGAGCTCGATCAAAAACATTTAGAAACTCATGATATTTCAATGACAGCTTCGCTTTAATATCTTTCAAATTCTGAGTCATTTCATTGATTGAAGAGATGTTTAAAGCGTTCAAATCGCACTAAGTATTGTATGCGATTTTTCTATCAATATTCTTCATGAATAGAGCGAATACTTCAGTCTGATTCTTCTTTGAGTGATTCAACAATGTTTTGAACGAAGCGATGTTTATGCTTTGAATTGAGAATGACTTTTTCTGAATCGTAGTTGAAACTAATCGTTTGAGCATTCTAGAAATCTTTGACTGAGAGATAAAAGTAAACGAAGTTGATCATGATCAACTTGAGTGCTTTGAATTGAAAGAAATTGAAAAAATCGAAATGAGAGTATTTAATTGATTCAAAAAAATGATGACGTCAATTTGCATATTCAGTAATATTTCATTTTTGTTCATTCATGATTTTTCTAATATGACCTTGTGATGATTGATGTCAGCTATCAACATAGAAACAGTCAATTTCTTATGACTTTCAATGATGAGATTTGATAGAATTTTATGAGTGATAGTTTCTTAGATATCTTTTCATCATATTCTTTTATTAACTTCTCTTTTGTCATTGAGATAGATTGAATTCTCAGCTCTTTACATACTTTATCAACTAGATTGATATGTATAATCTGTTACGAACATGTTTGAATCGATCAGAGTTCAGATCTAATTCTAATCAATTTGATTAAAGTCAGTCATGATGCTATGCCTAGTTTGAACCTAGCGCATTTCTTTGAACCATTCTCAGCACTTCTTCTCGTTATTCAGCACTTTCTTCATTCACTTCTTTCATCATTCTTTTAAACAAACACATCTGACATATTACATCACATCTGTATCGAGCCTAGCGCAGTCTCAAGCCATTATTTATAGAAGAGCTCGCACTCTTTCTCTTCTGTATTCTTAATGTCTTGTTATAGTTATCTTTAAAGAAGAATACATACATATCAGCTCTGAGCTTCTTTGATTGAATGATCTAGACATGATCTCAACATTACATTAAGAATTTTCGTTTATCATACGATACAGATACTCATTACTCGTTCAATATACTCGTTCAGGCAGATCGAGTCTAAAGAAATTCATTTACCTGATGATCGACGCAATCGAAAGACAGAACAACACTAGAAGATCTATAAAATCAACAGCGAGGCTGATTGAATTGCTAAATGACTTACAGCTCATTAAGTACACATTGTTTACTTCGATTAATAGAATCAGCGATAAAGAATCTTCGTTGATTGCTAGAGAATCAAATCGATCAAGAGAATCAATCAACTTTCAAATCAAACAACAAAAACGACTTCATCTTCTATTGTCGAGCATCACTCTTCGCTCGATTTCTTCTTTTTAAAACACTCGTTCAATTCAATCTTTTCTTTCTCTCTCATCATGTCTCGTCTCTTCAAAGAGTGTTTCGAAGCTTCATTCTTCATTGTTGAAGATAATGACTCATTCGCTGAAATCATAACATCTTCTATGACTATGAAAGCTTTGAAGAAACGATGCGAAGAGCTGAAAGCTAGACTACAAGCTAGAGAAATTACCTCGTCATCATCAACCTACTCTGAGTGTTCTAGTATTCAGAAAATACTCGATTCTTCGTTGTTCACTGATGAAAAGAACTCTATCTGAAAGAACTGATATGAAAAAGTTCAGAACAAGCTGAAAATCAACGTCGATCTCTTTTCAAGTGAACGAGTCAAGCTGAGCTACGTACATTTCAGATTATTCAATGATGCAGCTGAGATCACTCAGTCAAGATGTGAACGTGACTGTTTCAACTCATACAAGATCGTCGATGAGCTTTTGAAAGAGCTATCTCAGTTGTTTGATGACTCAGATAAAGAAGTCAACTTTCGTAGAAACTACTACAACTTGATTCAAGAACAGAAGAAATTCAACGAGTTTTATACTCAATTTCAATGACTATTCTTCTATCTAGACTATCAAGAAAAACAGCTGATCATCGATTTAAAGAATAGAATAAACTCTCGACTTTGATTCGCTTGAGTAACTCAATTGATTCAACTCAGTACTCTGAAAGAAATTCGTTTCTATCTCATTCAATTGAATAATGATCAACGAGCTATTCAAGAGATCAAGAATACAGAAGCAATGATCAAAGCTCAAACAACTAAACAGATTATCTTCATTGAAGAATCAGTCAAAGCTACTCGTAGAATCATAGAAATGAAGATGACTGATCAGTCACAATCACACGACGCTGTTTTGACTAGCGTCAAAGAAAATGACTTACTAATTGAAAACTGCTTTCTTTGTCATAAGTCTGATCATACTTCTAAAGAGTGCTTGAATAGATCTTTCAGAATTAACACATTAGATGACGAGTTTGATCATTCTTTAAACTTTGATTCAGAGTTTGATTCAAAAAACTAGTCATCTCTTTCAGAGTCATTGAAAAGATAAAGATCATTTCTTTGTGCAATCTAATCGACGAAATTTCATCTATCGAAGAGAACTACTTCGAAAAGTCATTTCTAGTTGATGTCACTCTATTCTCGCAAGGCGAATTCTTCAAGCTACGATCTCTGATAGACAGTGACTTGACGATCTACATCTTGATTCATACAAAGCTAGTTGATCAAATATATCAGAAGCTCGAAATTCAACTCATACGACTAGCTAAAGAGAAGTTAATAAGAGAATATGACGAAAAGCTGACGAAAAAGATTATTACTCATAAAATTCTACCCAATCTCACAGTCGAAAGTCATAAGAAATTGACTGTTTCAATGTTAATAGCTGATATAAATCATCATGACGTCATATTAGAAAAGTTCTGAATGAACAAAAATGAAATACTACTAAATATGCAAAACAATGTCATTGTTTTTTTGAATCAATTAGAAGCTTTCATTTCTGTTTTTTCGATGTCAGTCAGAGCTTCACACTCAAAATGATCACGATCATCAAATTTTTCTATCAGTTCAGTTCTCAAAGTGCTTCAACGACTCACTTCTACTGCTTCGAAAAAGAACTTTTCTATGTTCAGTGTGAGAACTGCATCTTTTCATGCACTGATTAAACGATCAAAGAAGAATCATATCGAGGTTTTCGCTATGTTGATCGAAGATATTGATAGAAAAATAGTCTACAACACTCAATGCAAACTGAACATTCTAGACGTCACTTTCATCAATGCATCAGCTCAAAATCTAGAAGACATCAAAGTCAAGCTATCTTCGAAATATCAGAATTTTCTCGACGTGTTTGATTGAGCTCAAGTTGATAAGCTATCATCTCATTATTCATATGATCATAAGATAGAGCTCACTAACAATGTCACTTCTTCTAGATGTCGAGCTTATTGAATGTCATTCTACAAGCTTCAGAAGATCAAAGAATATCTGAACGAAAATCTGTCAAAGAATTTTATTACTTCTAGCAAGATCTCATATTTCTCATTCGTTCTATTCGCTCTGAAGATCAATGATGATCTTCGCTTCTGCGTCGACTATCAAAAGCTCAATGTCATTATCAAAAGAAATCGCTACTCTCTATCGCTCATAGATGAGATGATTGACAAAATCGTTGACTGCAAGCATCTGACTCAGCTGAATATAATTTTCACTTTCAACAAACTTCGTATGCATCTCGATAGTGAAAACTATACGATCTTTATTATCGCTCTAGAAGCGTACAAATCAAAGATTCTATCATTTGAATTAACAAATGATTCAATCTCGTTTCAGCAATATATAAATGATGTTCTATGAAACTTTCTAAATGACTTCTGCCAAGCTTATTTAGATGACATTCTCATATACAGCAAGATTCAAAAGAAGCATAGACAACATGTCAAGATGATACTAGATCATTTATGAGACGCTGATCTGCACATAGATATTCAAAAGTGCAAATTCAACGTAGAAGAAACAGTCTTCTTAAAGATCATAGTATTCAAACAAGGTCTTTGCATGAACTTTATCAAAGTGAAAGCTATAGTCAATTGAGCTACATCTACTAATCTGAAAGAGATACAAGACTTCGTTGACTTCGTCAATTTCTATCAACGCTTCATCAAGAACTTTTCAAAACTAGTCAAGTTGTTCACTCAGCTGACTTGAAAAGACACGTCTTTTGTTTGAAACGAAGTCTGCGTCGAAGTCTTTGACAATCTAAAGAAGCAGATCAGCTCGACCTCAGTTCTGCGTCATTTCAATGTCAAACGTCAAGCTATTTTGAAAATCGATGCATTCAACTATGTAAAAGACGACATACTATCTCAGTATGATGATAAGAGTGTGCTTCACTCGATAGTTTTCTATAGCAAGAGCATGGTTTCAGCTGAATGCAATTATCACATCTATGACAAGAAATTGCTAGCTATCATTTGATGCTTCGAACATTGACAACTTGAACTAGAAGATACTGAGCTATCTATTCAGATGTTTACTGATCATCAGACTTTGAAGATCTTTATGAAAAACAAACAGCTGACTTGACAACAAGCAAACTATCTGAATATTCTATCGAAGTTTAACTTTCAAATTATCTTTCGATCAGGCAAAATAAACATCAAAGTCGATGCTTTAACTAGAATGTCGATGATCAATAGTTCTGAATCAGCTAAAGACATGAATGATCATTTTCAGACTATACTGATCTCGAATTGAATAAACGTTCTATCGATTGAGTTCGAAATCGAATCTGAATACGAGACTAATTTTTATCAACGCGTACGTCTAGTCAATCAGAAGAATGAACTATGCAATGAGTATCAGCAAGCTATGAACAAAGATGAACTGAAGCTTCATGACATGAAGCTAAAGAACTGTCAAATTATTGACAACGTTTTATTCAAAAAGAATTTACTATGAATGTTGAAACAAATGCATACGAAATTGCTTCAAAAGATTCATGATCAATCATCAATCTTGCACTCTGACATTAGACGAACGATTGATCTAGTTCAACGCTTCTACTATTGATCAGATCATTGAGCAACTATTCAACAATACATTCAAAACTGTCATGTCTGTCAGCGAAGCAAAGCATCTCAAGATGATACAAATGATTTGCTTCAGTCTCTATCGATTTTTCAGCAGCGTTGACAAGATATAGCTATGAACTTCATCACTGAGCTATCTCTATCGAAAAACTATAACGTCATTTGCATGATCATATGTCATCTCTTCAAAGAACATCACTATGTTCTCTGTCATTGAGAAGACAATGACATCTCAATTGAAGAAACAGTATGAATCATGCTATGAAACGTCTATCGACTTCATGATCTACTCAGTTCTATCGTTTTGAATAGAGACTTTCAGTTCATATCGATCATGTGACAAAGTCTTTGTAAACGACTGAAGATCAAAGTTAATTTATCAACAGTCTATCATTCAGAAATCAATGATCAGTCAAAACGAGCTAATCAAGATGTTGAATGCGAACTTTGAATCTACTGCAATTACATGCAGAATGACTGAGCTAAATGACTTTCAATAATGAAATTCAGTGATAATTTCAATACATTCTCGACTATCTTTATGATTTCTTTCTACTTCAATAAAGACTTTCACTCTCGAATGAGTTTCAATTCAGATACAACTGATTATGAAATGACTTGTTAACGTATTGAGACTAGAAAGATCAATGACATTGTCACTTGAATGAGTGAACTTCTTATCTTCAATCATCAACAATTGAAAAAGATCAAGCAGATTATTGAAGCTCAGATAAACAAGCATAAACGAGACGTCATTTATGAAGTAAATGATTAAGTTTGATTAGTCTTCGAAAACATCAAAATCACTAGATCATGCAAAGATTTGAAAGATAAGCAGCTTGATCTCTATTCAATCACAGTCAAAGTTGAAACCTTCTATCGTCTTCAGCTATCTAGAAGCATGAAGCATATACATTCAGTGTTCAGCTCAAAGTATCTACAATCTTTACTCAACGACTCTCTATCAAAACAACACTCTAAGTTTTCTAGATTGATGATCATTGAAGAGAAAGAAAAGCACTGAGAAGTAGACAATATATTAAACTTCAGGCGATATAGAGAAAGACTACAATACAAGGTTAAATGAATCAAGATAGATCATGACGACGAATGATAATATGTTGATAAAGGGAAATTCGATAACTCGAAGAAAGTTCTGAACGAATTTCACAAGCTATACTCGAATAAGTCGCACTAAATTGAAAACACGATGAAATTTTTTTTGCTTTGATTTCTTTTCTATTCATGTGAACATGAATGTTTAAAGAGAAAAGTAATGTTATGAACATGTCTGAATCAATCAGAGTTCAGATCTAATTCTAATCAATTTGATTAAAGTCAGTCATGACGCTATGTCTAGTTTGAACCTAGCGCATCTCTTCAAGTCATTCTCAGCACTTCTTCTTGTTGTTCAGCACTTTCTTCATTCATCTCTTTCATCATTCTTTTAGACAAACACATCTGACATATTACATCACATCTGTATCGAGTCTAGCGCAGCCTCAAGTCATTATTTATAGAAGAGCTTGCACTTTTTCTCTTCTGTATTCTTAATGTCTTGTTATAGCTATCTTTAAAGAACAATACATACATATCAGCTCTGAGTCTCTTTGATTGAATGATCTAGACATGATCTCAATATAATCATATAGACGACTGAATTACTGTCTATCAAAGAGTGAAGACTGAATGATTTGTTCTGCAAGATGAGAAGAGCATTGACTAGAAACAACTTATCAAAGTAATTCTCTTTCGATAGAATTTCGTTTAGATTGCACAAAGATATAATTTTCACTTCAGTGATTATTGAAGAGATAACTAGTTTTTTGACTCGAACTCTGATTCAGTATTGAGTTCAAAATAATTGTAGTTCTCATTAACTGCATTGACTTTGATAAATCAATTCAAGCATTCTTTGAAACTATGATCTGATTTGTGACATATGAAACAGGTTTCAACTAGAACATCTGCATTCTTGACGCTAGTCAAAACTGCGCTGCATGACTTTGATCAGTCAGACTTTGAAGCAGAAGACTGAACAACAATAATTGCTCTAGAAATGATGATCTTTGAATCATCATGTTTGAGTAGTTTGTTCTTGATCTCTTGAACTGCTTTATGTTCATTGTTCAAGCGAATCAGATAGTTTCGAATATCTGATAGCTTGATGAGTGACTTCATCTGAGCTGTTTAAAAGATTCAAAGACAAGAGTTTATTTTATTCTTTAGATTAATGACTAGTACGTTCTTCTGATACTTTAGATAGATGTATAGTTGTTGAAACTGATTAAAGAAATCGCTGAATTTCTTTGATTCTTGAATTAGATTAATATATTTTCTATGATAGTTGTCTTTCTTATCAAAGTCATGAAACGATTGAGCTAGTTTCTTTAGAAGTTCATTGACAGTCAGATAAAGATTGTCACAGTTGATATTGCATCTGACTTGAGTAACTTCAACGATGTCATCTGCTAGTCAAGAGTGAATATAGCTCAGCTTGTAAAGTTCATTTGAAAAGATGTTGACGTTCATTGCTAACTTCTCTCATGTGTCAAAAGATCAGTTCTTTCAAATAAAGTTCTTTTCATCAGTGAACATTGAAAAGTTGAGTATTTTGTGATATTTAGATCATTCAAAGTAAATGACAATCAAGAAAGCAGTGATGATTACATTGATTATGATAGCAGTGAAAGCTTGTAGTTTTGCTTTTAACTGTTGAATTTCGCTCTTGTCTTGTTGTTTCATCTTGACGAGATGATCTGTTTCTTTATTAAGATCATACTTTCATACTTTTATATTATCAAGTATGATGATTTCAGCGTTTGATTCATTGAAAGCAATGAATGAAGAAGCGTGTTGTAAGTCAATGATAAAAGAGAGAGCTTGTGAACGTGTTTATTGCAAGAAATCAACGAGAGCTTTATCTTTATCAGATGTGTTCTTAAATGTTATAGTGAAGAAGATAAGAATTGATTTGAACTGAACAAAGAACGAAGCTCAGTAGTTTTATGAAGAAAGACGAATGTTTGTTCAACAAAAAAGATGTTTGTGAAAGTGATTGATCTTGAAGCAATTCACGAAGATTCTTTATCATAGATTTTATTAATCGATTTTTTGAATGAATGTATATTGAATGAGCGATAGATCTTTTAGCAATTCAATGATTGTATGTTCTCATTGATTCTATGAATTCTCTGATGTTGTTCTTGTCTTTCGAGATTGAATCATCAGATAAACAAATTTCTTTAGACTTGATTCATTTGTATGAGTTGATTAAATGAGTAATGAGATCAGTATCATGTGATTAACGAATTCTTAATATAATGTCAGAATCATGTTTAAATGATACAATTAATGAAGATCAGAATTGATAGTGCTTAATCTTTAAAGATAGCTAGCTATAACTGAATATTAAGAATATAGAAGAAGATTGATACAAAAGCTTCTATTTATATAATGTTCAAAGACTGCGCTAGACTCAAAAGAAATGTGTTTGTGACATGAAAAGAAGATGATGTAAATGAACAAGATGTTGGTGAAAGAAAAGAATGTTGAGAAAGAAAAAGAGTGTTGAGTCATATTTGAGTCAGATCTGAGTCAGATCTAGGTCAGATCTCGACTAAATCATTGACTAGTTCTAATTATTACGCAGAGTACTTGCTAGTGTGCACTGTGAATTGATTAAAGCTTCAGCCTTGTTCAGTCTTATCAATCTTGATACACTTGTAATAGTTAGTTGCAGTAATAGTCATGAAATCTCAAGTGTGATATCACTTACTTTCATAATAATCTTGACTCAAGCATCAGTTAACTTCATCATTTTACAACTTTCTTTAAGCATCACTGTGCATTCATAATTCATGATTTAGATCTTTTACTCTTATGATACAGATATACTTAAAGTTTGTCAAAAGTAATTATACAATGATAAAAATATAATCATGATTGAAAAAAGATAAAGTTGAAGAAAATGAAAAGTTGAAGAAAACTGAAAGAGTAATAAACAAAACAACAATTATTATTCACTTTTGTTTATGCTTTATCATTTTAATCACATCATTTACTTGAAGTGTAAACAACATTTATGTGCTATCTATATGTCATCATTGCTGTCATTTACATCAACTACACATCACATATACTATTTACACTGTCATTTATACACATTATAATTGAAAATAAATTATCATTTAATTGAAAGTTTCTTTTTTTCTTGTTTTCTCACAAAGATTTGAAGATTTTTATCAAGAGCTTTTAAAGTGAATCAATGAATACATGTCATCATTTATCAAACTAAACAAAGACATTAATTATTAAGATCAAGAATGAACTCACTTAGAAAAGAAGACAATTGTCATGATGAATTGACACATAAAGATTAAATCAGAGACTAAAGTCAGAAATTGAATTGAAAATCAGATCTGAGTTAACTTTGAAACTTTATGACTTTGTCAAAACATCGTTTAAACTACATCATATCTTCAACTTAATATATTATGAGTTATGTTATGTTCAACTTGACAATGCTTAACAAACTCTTTATAGTTGATCAATTCTTTAAAGTTATCAAGAGCTTCTTAATAATCAGCTCTATTATAAAATATATTCATTCTGTGTCTGCTTAAAATATCACATTGTCATATCACTTTTATAGATCTCATTTATTCATCTAGTAAACTTAATTATCATAAAAACACTGAATTTAATAAAAGAAATTGAAATTTCTCACTTCAAGAAATCATAAAGTCAAGAAATTAAGCATTTAGCAAAAATTCAAATTGAATTTGCAAAAAGCGAAACTTGCAAAACAATTAATACACATTACAGAGAATTAGAATCGAAGAATTATCAAAAAGATGAAAAACATAGTGATGTATACAGATGCATCGCAAATTCAAAAAAAGATAGCAAAAGCTGAAATAGAAACTGAAACAATAGTGATATTCATGCATAATTTTTTTAATTTTTTTAATTCTTCATTAAGTGCATGCAGTTTATGACTATGATATTATCTAAATGCTGTATATATGCTAAATTACATGTAATCTAGTCAAAATCGCTGCAGTGTATCTTTTCATTAATCAATCACATTGATAGTTTGCATAAATAAGCATGTGAGCTATTTATATAATCAAGTGATCATATAAACAACTCAAGATTGTGAAAGCTGATCACTTTAATATAAGCTTTCAACTTGTCTGTATGATCATCAAGTTACACAAGCTAAATGAGCTTTGATCTATGTAGATGAAAGTTGATCACTTCAATGTAAGTTTTTGAGTTCGCTGTATAATCATTAAGTTAAGTGAGCTAAATGAGTTTTGATCTCTGTATTTGCAATGCATGTAAATCAATCAGAAAATCGAAAAATCGATCGATTTATTGCGTTGCACAGATGTGTATATGTGCAAAAGCTGAGTTGTACTTTTTTAATGACTGTGTGAATGTTGTATATTAGTTGTAGCATGTGCACAAAGACGTTGCTGTTGTTCTATGTATATGAGCAAAGATTGTGTCATGTTTTCACAGTGTATGTAATTGCGATGCATGTAAATCAATTAGAAAATCGAAATTGATTGATTTACTGCGTTGCATCAATGTGTATATGTGCAAAAGTTGAGTCGTATCTTCACAATGACTATGTGAATGTCGTATATTAGTTGCAGTGTGTATACAAAAATGTTGCTGTTGTTTTGTATATATAAGCAAAGATTGTGTTGTGTCTTTACAATGTATGTGATTGCAACGCATGTAAATCAATCAGAAAATCGAAATTGATCAATTTACTGTGTTGCACAGATGTGTATATGCACAAAAGCTGAGTCATGCCTTCGTAATATATGTGTATATGAGTTGCAGTGTGTATACAAAAATGTTGCTGTTGTTTTGTATATATGAGCAAAGATTATGTTGTATCTTTACAATGTATGTGATTGCAACGCATGTAAATCAATCAGAAAATCGATATTAATTAATTTACTGCGTCACACAGATGTGTATATGCGCAAAAGCTGAGTCATGCCTTTGTAATATATATGTGTGTGATGTATATGAGTTGCAGCATGTGCGCAAAGACGTTGCTGTCATTCTGTATATATGAGCAAAGACTGTATTATGTCTTTGCAATGTATGTAATTGCAATGCATGTAAATCAATCTGATAAAGCAAAAAATCAATCAATTTACTGCATTGCATAAGTCTGTAAATGCACAAAAGCTGAATCATGTCTTTGCAATGTATATGTATGTGATGTATATGAGTTGCAGCATATGCGCAGAAATGTTGCTGTTGTTCTGTGTATATGAACAAAGATTGTGTTCTGTCTTTGCAATGTATGTGATTGCAATGTATGTAAATTGATTTGATAAAGCGAAAAATTGATTGATTTACTGCATCATGCAAGTCTGTAGATGCACAAAAGCTGAATCATGTCTTTGTAATATGTATGTATATGTTGTATATGAGTTCAACGTGTGAATAAAGCGCTGTTACTGCTTTATGTGTGATTGTGCTGCGTGTAAATTGATCTGAAAATGCGAAAAATCGATTAATTTACTGCATCACGTCTGTCTTTATGTGTGCAAAAGCTGAGTCGTGTCTTTGCAATATATGTATGTATATCATATATGAATTCAACATATGAATAAAATGTTGTTACTGCTTTATGTGTGATTGCGCTGTATGTAAATCGATCTGAAAATGCGAAAAATCAATCGATTTACTGCATTATATTTGTCTGTATATATGCAAAAGCTGAATCATGTCTTCGCAGTATATATGTATATGTCATATGTAAGTTGCAGCATGTATGCAAAGACATTGCTGTTCTTTTGTGTATATGTAAACTTCAACACGTTAACAACTGCGTTATTATTGTCTCGCTTTTCAACTGTGTATGAGCTCAACACATGAGTAAAGCGTTGTTACTGCTTTGTCAATGTTGATGAGATTATTCAGCTCTTCTGACAAGCATAGCTTGCAGAAGATTCGTAGTCAGCATTTTATACAGATAAATTTTGTTGTTAATTAATATTCACGCATAAATTCATCAAATACAGCAAAGCAACAAGCATTTCTGACAAAATAATCACAATAAAAGTGAAACTGCAAGTTATTAGCGATGCAATTGCAATGTGCAGCGAAAAAGCACTTAAAAACAGCGAAATTTAAGTGTATATGAACAGTCAAATGACTTTGCAAAGACTAAACATAAAGAGCAACATCAATGCAAAGTTATTCAATGATATACGACAAAACTTAATCAATTTATGTCAGAATCAGTGTCAAATTTGCATACAGTGAATATTGAGTTGCAAAAGCATTATTAAGAATGAAAAAGCAGATCAATTGATCAAAAGCACTGCTTAAGAATTATCAGTTATCAACAACATGAAAGCAATCATCATAAGTTTCATCAAAAAGCAAATTTGCAAAAAGATGAAACTATAATGATTAAATGTTTGAAAAAGCAGTATTAAGAAGAAAAATCAGTATCAAAAGCACATATTGAATGTGAATTTAAGTCATAAATCATCATTAAAAGAGATGAGAAAAATCAATAAACTAACGTTTTCAATCTTTATTGAGCTGAAAATAAAACATAATTATTTCAAGAGTTATTTACATCAATTATCAAAGAACAATTTGAACAAATATTATGAAATATGCAATGCAAGATAAATATTAAAGCATTTACTGCTGAACTGCAGATATTATAGAGCAAAGTAAATAAAGTTTAAGAAAAAAGTTCAGCTCAAAAACATAGACACTATATTGATACTGTTCATCATCAAGATTGAAAGAATTGCAACATTAAAGTATTTGAAAAATACTTAAATTATGACAAGAAAATGATTATTAAAAATGAAAGAATAAAACATGAAGAGTGCAAAAAGATAAAGAAAAACAAAAGTATAATGATGAAAGTTGAGTGAAAGTGCTTGTATATATAAACTATTGAGTTGATAACAAGATTTTTTTATACAAGATGCTGATTATGAATCTTCTGCAAGTTATGCTTATCAAAAGAGCTAAATAATCTTATTAACATCAACAAAGCAGTAACAACGCTTTACTCACATGTTGAGCTTACACACAGTTGAAAAGTGAGACAATAACAACGCAATCATCAATGCGTTGAAGTTTGCATATACACAGAAAAACAGCAACATTTTTGTATACATGTTGCAATTCATATATGATATATACATATATATTGCAAAGATATGATTCAGCTTTTGCACATATACAGACAGATGTAATGCAGTAAATTGATTGATTTTTCGCATTTTCAGATTGATTTACATGCAGCGCAATCACATACAAAGCAGTAACAGCACTTTATTCACATGTTGAATTCATATACAACATATACACATATATTACAAAGACATGACTCAGCTTTTGCACATATAAAGACAGATGTGATGCAGTAAATTGATTGATTTTTCGCATTTTCAGATCGATTTACACGCAGCGCAATTACACACAGAGCAATAACAGCGCTTTATTCACATGTTGAACTCATATATGATATACATATATATATTGCGAAGACACAATTCAGCTTTTGCACATCTACATGTTTGCATAATGCAGTAAATCAATTAATTTTTTGCTTTATTAGATTGATTTACATGCATTGCAATCACATACATGATGAAGACATGACACAATTTTTGCTTATATATACAGAACAACAGCAACGTCTTTGCACATGCGTTGCAACTCATATACATCACACATATATACATTGCAAAGACATGACTCAGCTTTTGTGCATTTACAGACTTGCGTGATGCAGTAAATCAATCGATTTTTCGCTTTATCAGATCAATTTACATGCGTTGCAATTATATACATTGCAAAAACATGACACAGTCTTTGCTCATATACATAAAACAACAGCAACGTCTTTGTGCATATGCTGCAACTCATATACATCACACATATATACATTGCGAAGACACAACTCAGCTTTTGCACACATACACATTTGTGCAACGCAGTAAATTGATTAATTTCGATTTTCTGATTAATTTACATATGTTGCAATCACATACATTGCAAAGACATGACATAATCTTTGCTTATATACACAGAATGACAGCAACATCTTTGCGCATACGTTGCAATTCATATACATCACACACATATACATTGCAAAAACATGACTCAACTTTTGCATATATATACATTTGTGCAATGCAGTAAATTGATTAATTTCAATTTTCTGATTGATTTACATGCGTTGCAATCATATACATTGCAAAGATACAATACAATCTTTGCTTATATACACAGAACAACAGCAACGTCTTTGTGCATACGCTGCAACTCATATACATCATACACATACATATTGTGAAGGCATGACTCAGCTTTTGCATACATACACATTTGTATGATGCAGTAAATTGATCGATTTTTTCGATTTTCTGATCAATCTACATGCATTGCAAATACATAAATTAAAACTCATTTAATTCATTCAGCTGAGTAATCATACAGTGAACTTGAAAGCTTACGTCAAAGTGATCAGCTTTCATCTACATAAATCAAAGCTCATTTAGCTCGCTTAGCTGAGTAATCATACAAACAAGTCAAAAGCTTATGTTGAAGTGATCAGCTTTCACAATCTTGAGTTGTTTATATGATCACTTGATTATATAAACAGCTTACGCGCTCATATGCACAAACTATCAATGTGATTGATCAATGAAAAAATATACTGCAGCGATTTTGACTAGATTACATGTAATTTAACATATACACAGCGTCTAGATAGTGTTATAGTCATAGACTGCATGCACTTAATGAAGAAATAAAAAAAACTTAAACTATTGATGTGATTGACTAATGAAAAAATATAAAGCAGCGACTTTGATCAAATTACATGTAACTTAGCATATATACAGCATTTAAACAATGTCATAATCATAAACTGCATGCACTTAATGAAGAAATTAAAAAAAATCACAAGAAATATCATATTATGAAAGAAGATTCATTGTCAATCTCAAAAATGAGAACCGAACTTTAAAAACAATGAAAATGCAAGATTTAATGAATAATGCATTGAAAAAGATGAAAATCAATCTAATAATTATCATGATAGTTAAAATGCAAAAGAAAAACAACATTGTTCTGATGATCTTGAAAAAATACACAGCAAATATCTTACTAGCGCAAAGAGTAACATGAAAGCATTGTTTTAATGTTAAAAGCATTAAGAAAGACGAGAAATGACATAAAATAGTCATACACAGTCTGAAAATTGAAATCTTCAACACGAAAACTGAAATGAAAAATTTAAAAACTGAGTTAAAGTTGTATCAGCATAAAGTGAGCCATATAAATGTCATTTAACTAGTAAATAAATGCTAAGAAAGAAAAGTATCTACAGAAAAGAACTTGATTCTTATATGTGTGTTTCTCAGCTTTGTGCTAAACTCAATTGAGTTGACGTCTTACACATGTGATGCAGAGTTTCAATGACATCATCTTTAAATTAGATTCTCGCTAGACTTGATTAGAATAAAATCAGATGAAGACTAGAATCATAACATTATTCTCTCTTCTTAACTACTCATGTTTGCATGAATGTTATTTCTTAGTGCGCTTTTCTTAAATATTTAATATGAAAGTCGTTAATCATCTCTTGAGCGTTCATAAATTCGTCATCATCAGCGTTATATCAGTTGAGATCATTGTCATAACTCTTTCATTTGACTTGATATTGAAGTCGTCTTTGATATCGTTGAGAGTTCAATATATCGTCGATTTTTCATTCATTTTCATCGTTTATCACTATTGATCTTGAGAATTCATTCTTCTGATCAAACAGAGAATCATTGATGATGAGATGAAAAAGCTCTGAATGAAATACATTATGTATACACATAATGTCTGATAGTTTCAAGCATCTTGTCATTCAATTTTTTGAAGAATCTCACTGTAATGATGTTTCATTCATTCAAAAACATCTTTGATTCAATCTTGTAATTAATTTTCTTTTTATGCTTATTAGCTTGATTCATCATTTATTCTCATGTTTTGATCAAAGCTTCACGAGCAAAGATCAATGTCTTGTTTATGTGATCAAATATATCTTCAACGTGAAAAAGCTTATGCAAATTCACTTCTTCAGACTTGTTTTCAACTGTAGTTATGAGTTGATTGATTTTCAAAATGATAACAGCAAAGATCTTAATATCTGATTGTTTGACTAACATTTTATATGTCACTGTCTTTATCATTGCTATGTTCATTGAATCTGAAGTTGATTTAAAGATTTTGACGTTAGTTAAAGTCGCGTCACACGATTTTGACTGTTCAATTAATTTAACTGACTTCTCATTGAACTGATTGAAAGAGAATGATTTCTGACTGAGTTGAAATGTAACAAAAGTGAAAGATCTCTTCAGTATATGAGTAGAAGTTAAGCTCTTCTGTTTCGTGATGATTTTATTGCTTAAGAATAGAACAATCAATTTCTGACTAAGAGTGAAATTTGAAAATCGAAGAGAATTGATTCACATATCAATTACTAGATTAATTTTATTCATTCATGTTTTTTCAAGAATCATTTGATGTTGATTTAATCAAGTGATCAACATAAAAACTGTGTCAATCATATGATCTTAAACAGTCAGATTCAAATAAATGACATGAGTAATAAATTTCTTAACATAATGATCATTGAATTCTCGAATTGACTTTGCTTTGATCAAAGTCAAAGACTTGATTTGCAACTGATCATAAACAATTTGCGTGATCACTTCATCAATGAACAAATAGTCAGCAGCTTCAATGTCAATTAATGACTTCAATGAGTAATTAATTTCATTGCTAGAAAGTACATATTCAGTAGTCAAAGATTCAGAAGCAAAAGAGTCATTTGACATGCTTATCATTGAAGAAATTAACACATCTTTCATTACGTCTTTGATGAAAGTCTCTAGTTTTTTGCCTCATTATCTTTGAAAGAAGATATTTTCTCATTCTCTTTATTCTTCAAAATGATGATTTCATGTAAATAAAGAATAAATGCATGAAATGCAAAAGTATTAATCTTGTTCTGAGAACAATTCTTGAACAAATGATCAAAAGTCTTGCAGATGTAGCAGATAATTGATAATCTCACTGACTCAAAGATAAAAGAGATAGTTGACTTAACATAATTAATTATCAAAGTTGTTACTGACAGAAAAGTAGTGCATTTATCAGATATGATAGTGACTTTGACAATGACAGTGCAACGTTCGCTGCAAAGCTGATAATTGACTCGTTGTTTACTATTTACATCTTGAAGAAAGATTCTTAAGCGAGTGAGCGAAGTAAAGTTCTTTGAACAGACTGATAAAGCATTCTGCAAGCGATTATTAATTTTATTCTGAAGATCATTCATCAGAGTGCAATCATCATATTCAAGATAGCTGAATAGCTTCATAAAGTTAAAGTAGAAGATATTGAAAGACTTGTCTGCTTGTTTCAGAGCATTGTACTTGCAACAACACTTTTGATTCTTATTCAGTTCATTATATATTTCTTTTAGATGCTCAAATAGCTCGTTGATCAAGATGTATGAATGTGAAGCATTATGTTAACATCAAGCGAAGATGTACTCAACAACATCATCTTTTAGTTCAAATATCACATAAATGATACAGATATTCTCATTATCAAAGTGATTAACATTTGTCTGAAGCTTGTCATTTATCTTGATTCTTCAGCTATCTCATATTGATTCATCTTTATCAGTGAATATAAATGAATTCAAAAACTTGAAGAACTTGTGATGATTATTATCGAATAAAGTGAATAACTCTCGTCAAGTATGATTCTCGATAGAAGCTTGAAACTTCATAGACTATTGAGATTGAGACTGATTCATTGAACGCTGTCTCTTTTTTAGACTCAATACTTTCTCTTGTAATTTAATGATAATTTTTTCTTAAGTATTTATTGTTATTTAATTGATCTTTAGCTCATTAAGTTTCTTGATGTGATTGACTTGTAGATTGATTTATTGCTCATTAAGTTTCAAAGTCATGTCTTGTTAATTTCTTAGCTCAATCAACATCTTGACAATCTTGTCTGATTGATTAATGACTTATTGACGAAGTTGTTAACTCATGTTGATGTCTCATGAGATGATGACATTCTGAGATCGTACTGAAACATTGAAAGAAATAAGAAAGACTTGTTTATTAGCAATGCTTCTAAGCAGATGAGTTGTTCATGACTTGACTGATTCAGAGTTGCGTGTCATTGTAAGAAAGATAAAGATAAATAGATAGATTTAATTATGATAAGATTAAGTGATTGATTTGATAAATTTGAGTAAATTTGAATGTGTATTTTGATGAAAGTAATTTAAAGAATTTTGTTACGATTATGCACTTCGAATTAGTCTAATATAAATCATGTCAAACTATCATAAACTAGTATAGAGTTAATGTTGACACGCTAGCGATATAGCATGTCTTCGTGAGTAAAACTCATGACGTGTTGCATCTTCTTTCTTCTTCAGCTTTGAACTTCTAGTTAGAATACACTCATATGATTCGCTTTATGCAGACTCATAACATTAGTTCAAAGCTCATCAATCTTGCTATCAACATGTAGATGATATAAAAACAAGTTACATCATTCAAACTTAAATCAGAATTGAAATTCGAAAATTGAGTTCAAAAAACTCATTAGAAATCAAGAAATTTCTAGAACAGAACAGAAGAACATGAATATGTTGCTTTAAACTAACTATTTACTGAGTTTATCATAAGAACAGAAGAACAGAAGAACATGAATGCATTGTTTTAAAATTGAAATCAGGAATTTCAGTTAAATCTTAATCAGCAATTTTCTACTTACACAATGACTAGAAGCACAGAATTAAAATCAGAATCAATGAGCATTACTTATTACAAACTTCAAAATGCTGAAAGAGAATCACTTTTATCACAGAATTGAACAGCATTAAAAGAAAAAAACATGAATGCATCATTGAATACAGAAGAAAAGAACATGAACATGTTGTTTTTTAATCATGAAATGATCAAGATCAGCATCAGCACTGAATTGAATGCTTGAATAAACATTCATAAAGTAGATGATCTCGTTACGTTTATTAAGTATATATATTAACAGCATGACATCGAAATCAAGATTCTCAATGACATGATTCAGATGTTGAATGATATCAACAAGATCAACATTGAATTGAAAGCTATCAATATTAAGTTGAAAGTTACACAGACAATGTTGAATGCTGTTTGAACATGTTTATAAAAAGAAATGAAGAAAAAAAATATGATTATACATCATTTAGAAGCAACATCAAGTTGACTAAGCACTTTGATTTTGAAAGATCAATTTTCAAAGTCAATTAAGCTATTTGATTCATCTTTGTTTAAAGATTCAAGACAGAATGTGAATAATTAATTATCTTGAATGCAAAATAAGCTGAAGATGAACAAGAATCATTTTTCTATTGAAGAAATGAAGATTGCATATATGAAAAGTTAAGTCAGTGAAACTATGATCAAACACATAGCACTCAGAATGAAAGACATGATCACAAACTCATTTTTTGAAGCAAAAGAGATACTGTCAATCATAAATAAAATGTACAATGATCTCAATTGACATCACATGATTTGTTACGAGCATATCAAGACTGATTAGAACTAGTCAAACGATCTAGTCGAGATCTGACCTAGATCTGATTCAGACTTAACTCAGATATGACTCAACACTCTTTTACTTTTTCAACACTCTTTTCTTTCATCAACATCTTGTTCATCTACATTATCTTCTTTTCGTGTTACAAACACATCTCTTTCAAGTCTAGCGCAGTCTCTGAACATTACATAAATAGAAGCTCTTGTATCAATCTTCTTCTGTATTCTTAATATTCAGTTATAGCTATCTCTAAAGATCAAGCACTATCAATTCTGATCTTCATTGATTGTATCATCTAGACACGATTCTGACATTATATTAAGAATTCGTTAATCACACGATACTGATCTCATTACTCATTCAACATACTCGTACAGACAGAATGAGTCTAAAGAAATTCGTTTACCTGATGATCGACGCAATTGAAAGACTGAACAACACTAGAAAGTTTGATAGAATCAACGACAAGACTGTTTGAATCGCTAGACAACTTATTGCTCACTAAGTATGCATAGTTCAAATCGATCAAGAGAATCAACTCATTCTCATGAAACAGACGAGTGAAAAAAAAGCTGTTCAACTTGATTAAAAGAATCAACGATAATGAATCTTCGTGAATTGCTCAAGAATCAAACCAATCAACAAACAAATCTCATCTTCTTTGTTGAAGATTAAACATTATTCTATACGTCTTTCTTCTTCAAATCATCAAGCATTGTCATTCGTTCAACTTTCTTTCAAACAAATCTCATTATGCCTAGTCATTTGTCTACTGAAGAGCGTTCTGAAGAATTTCGAAATCGTTTCTCTTACATCTCTGATGCTAATTCATCGAAATCACGAAGTGCTGCGTCATTCATTCATGAAGATGACGAATCATTCGCTGAAAAAATAATACTCTTCGTGTTCTACAAAATCTGAAAAGCTCGAAGTCTAGTTCTTGATAAAGAAACAGATCAACTCTACGAGTTAGATAAACAACAAGAAGACGAAATCAAAGAGTTGAAAACAAGACTTCAAACTAAAGAAAACACTTCTTCTGATTTCATCTACTTTGAGCGTTCTAGATCTCAAAAAAAATCTGATTCTTCGCTGTTTACTGATGAAAGAAATTCTACTTGAAAGAACTGATACGGAAAAATTCAGAATAAACTAGAGATCAACGTTGATCTCTTTTCTAATGAACGAGTCAAATTGAACTATGTACATTCTAGATTATTCAATGACGCAGCAGAGATCATTCAAGTCAGATGCGAACGTGATTATGTCAATCTTTATAGAATCGTCGAAGATTTTTTGAAAGAGCTAGCTCAGTTGTTCAATGATTCAAATAAGAAAGTCAACTTTTGTAGAAAATACTACAACTTGATTCAAGAATTCAAGAAATTCAATGAATTCTATACTCAGTTTCAACGTTTATCTTTCTATCTAGACTATCACGAAAAGCAACTGATCGTCGATCTGAAAGATAAAATCAATTCTCGTCTTCGATTCGTTTGAATAGATCAACTAGTTCAATTTGATTCTTTAAAAGAAATTCGTTTCTACCTGATTCATTTGAATAATGATCAGCGAGTCATTCAAGAGATCAAGAACAAGCTCAAATGTGTTGATAACGTTTTAAAGACTATCTTTCATAAAGCGACTGTTGTCACTCAATCAATCAATTACTCGAAGTCTGATCATTTAAAGTCGCGCGACGCGATTTTAACTAGCGTCAAAGAAGCAGACATTCTAGTCGAAAGCTGTTTTGTATGTCATAAATCAGGTCATAGCTCTAAAAAGTGTCTCGATCGACCTACTAGAATCAATGCAGTGAACAAAGAATATGATTGATTTGATTTTGATTTGAATTTCGATTTAAAAATTAGTCATCTCTTCAAAAGTCATTGAAGAAATAAAGATTATATCTTTGTGCAAACTAGATGAAATTCTATCGAAAGAGAATTACTTTGAAAAGTTGTTTCTAATTGATGCTCATCTCATCTCTCAGAAACGATCTTTCAGCCTTTGTTCTCTAATAGACAGTGATTCAGTCGTCTACATGATCATACATTTCAATCTAGTCGATAAAGTATGCGAGAAACTGAAAATTCAACCTATATCACTGACAAAAGAGAAGCTAATAAGAGATTATGATGAGAAGATATCTAAGAAGATCATCACTCATAAAATTCTACTCAATCTCATCATCAAAAGTCATAAGAAATTGACTGTATCAATGTTGATAGCTGATATTGATCATCATGAAGTCATTTTAAGTAAGCTCTGAATGAATAAAAACGAAATATTACTGAATATGCGAAACGATGTCATTGTTTTTTTGAATCAATTGAATACTTCTATTTCAGTTTTTTCAATTTCTCTCAATTCAAAGCATTCAAGTTGATCGCGATCAACTTCGCTCTCTTCAATCTCTCAGACTAAGATCTCTACAATGCTCAAACGACTCATTTCAATCACTGCTCAGAAAGAGTCATTCTTGATTCAAAGCATAAACGTCGCTTCATTCAAAACACTGTTGAATCATTCAAAGAAGAATAAGATTGAAGTCTTTGCTCTATTCATGATGAACATCAATAGAAAAATCGCGTACAATACTCAGTGTGATTTGAACGCTCTAAACATCTCTTCAATCAATGAAACGACTCAAAATTTAGAAAACATTAAAGCGAAGCTGCTTTCAAAATATCACGAGTTTCTAGATGTTTTTGATCGAGCTCAATTGAATAAACTACTTTCTCATCGCTTCTACAATCATAAAATTGAGCTCACTAGTGATTCAACGTCTTTTTGATGTCGAGCATATCAAATGTTCTCTGTCAAACTTCTGAAAGTAAAGAAGTATTTGAACGAGAATCTGTCAAAGAGATTCATCACTCTCAGTCAGATTCTCTATTTCTCGTTGATTCTATTCATTCTCA